>ERZ651776.99-NODE-99-length-117613-cov-6.639693_pt1 | contig 117613 bp, 117 predicted proteins | sample MGYA00514761_ERZ651776 | MGnify/ENA metagenome assembly ERZ651776 | reverse complement strand
AATAAATTTTCCTTTTCAAGATTTTTAAATAATTTTCTAAATTCATGTCTTACATAGTAATTTTTATTAAAATTTTTGAAATATAAAAAATTATTTAAAAAAATTAATAAAATTATTAATAAAAAAAAAATATTTTTTTAAAATTTTTAAATAAATATTTTTTGCATTATTACAATATTTCTTTTAATTTTTGAATAGTCTAAGAATCCAATAATTTAGGATAATTAATATTAAATGTGACATATAAATTACCAATAAAACTATCCCTATTAAAACCTAAATTTTTTAATATAATTTTACTATTGTTATGAACAATGGTGTTTAATTTATTTTCTATTTTATAATTTTTATTATTTAAGTGTTTTAATATAAAATTAAACCCTACCAATGACTCTTTAAATGATATAGTTGTATTATAGTATATATCTAAACCTTCTCTATAAAAATCCGGATGTTTAAGTAATTTAATAATTATTTTTACATTACTATAATTTCCATTAAAAACATTACCTTTATTATTAACTATTATTAATTCTTCATTATCTATTCCTTGTGGTATATTAATATATATTGTTTCATTCTCATATTTGATAATATTATTATTTAGTAATTGTCTTTGAATATTTAATGGTTTTATTGAACCATTATAAGATTCCTCATAACTAATATGTAATTCTTTTATTATATCTTCTCTATTGGAGTGCATTCTGTTTTCATAACAATATTGTGTATTATTATTTGAAATTATATTTTCATAATTATTAATTGGCATTAATGATTGGTTATTAGTATTATTATTAGTATTATTATTAGTATTATTATTAGTATTATTAGTATTTCCAAAAATAAAAATATTGTTACTTATGTCATTAGAATTTGTATTATTTGTTATAATATTATTAATATTAAACTCTTTGTTTATTTTGTATATTTTTCTTCCGTATTTTGGATTTAAAGTTTTAAATTTTTTTAAGTTTTTTTTTAAGTTTCTTTTAGAAATCGTTCTTAATATATTATTAAAAGAATAGCATTCTGTTAAATAATCTATGATATAATCATTAAACGTGTTAACAAGCGTTTTTTTTGGAAAATCTTTGTCAATGACAATACCTATATAATTATATTCTTCAAACATTTGTAAAATATATTTATGTTTTTTTATAACATTACCATTAATAACAAAATCATCGATTACTTGCTCACGAATATAGCAGTCACAATTTTTACGAAAATCTAATAGATTAAAATTATTTAAAAAATAAAAATGAAAAATAGTAGGTAAATTATAGCTGCTACTTTTAATTTTGTAATATATCGTGTATAATTGTGCCTTTGTAAATTCTATATTTGTATATGGATTTTTAATAGTTTGAGGTTCAGAAAAAAAACTGGGTGCATATGTTAGAGCAGTAGAAATTATATTTATTAAATCTGAGATGCGGAATTTATAAATAGTTCGTGTTTTATCGTCATACAAAGTTAATATAATACTTTTTGGTAAATCGTCAAAAGAGTTAAATAATAGATCATTATCCACGTCAAAAAATTTTGACTTTTTAATTTTATACATTCTTGCTATTTTGGACATAGCATAATAAACCTTTTGCGTTTTTCTAAAAATATCAATATTATAATCACAAGTATCTTTTGATAAAAATAATGGATTTATAAAATTTTTTTTTATAAAATTAAACTTATTATTTGTAAAATAATTATAAAAATCATCAGCAAAGATATAACTATGTGATAACGAATTAATTATATCATTATATAAAATGTATTGGATATTGTTTTGTATTTTTTCTTTCATCTCATTTGTATTATAAAGTTTTTCATTTAATAAAAAATATGATAAAATAAATCCAAATGAGTTCATAATATTATTTATACAATATTTATATTTATATTTATATACAGTTATTAATAATGATGATAATATTATTATTATCATTATTATTATTATTATTATTATTATTATTTATGTGAATTATTATTAAGCTACTGTTATATGTTATAATCGAATAATCGAATAATCGAATAATCTAAAAATCTGGTTCATAATCATTTACTTGTCCCGTATTAGTTGCATTTAAATTTTCTACATTATTTTCAAATGTTAAATTATTCATACTGCAAGGATCATCTTTATTTTCAATGTTCATAAAACTATTCTCAATAATCTCTGTATTTGATTGTAAATTAATTTGTTCAGCTTTTAGTTTTGTAAATTTATTAATATCAAGCATGGTTTGAAAAGCACTTGTTCCAAAGTATCCTTCCTGACCACACATAACATTTGCTGATACACCTCGCATAGTATCGAGCTCCGCGTGTCTTGCAGCCTTCAAGAACATTTCCGGCGTTTCCTCAAACGACGCCTTCGCAATTGGACCAATATTATCATTGTTAATGCCGTGACGGAAAATGGAAACCATCTTATCGTTGCACGCCATTCTGTCACACAATAATGCGACGTGATGATAATTAATGTAAGTGTCGTCGTGCTCCATTACATCTGTGATCTCATTGAATATTGCTTGCCTCGCGGCTTCTATGCCAAGAACTCGTTTGATCTCTCGTATATCATTGGTATAAGTTCTATTAACATCAATGTAATCAAGATTTAAAATCTCTAACAAATTAGTTCCTACTGTATCTAAAACCCAAATATCTTTCTTGACAAACTGACCTTCTTCTTGTTTGACAGTATTAATTATTTTACGAGGAATAACTCTGTCGATATTTTTAATACCTCTAAGAACCATCTTATTTAACAAATGATCCTGAAATGTTTTCAACTTATATATTTCGTCTGATTGATCTAACGATTTTTGTTTGTTTGCGCTTTTTTTAATAGCGTTAATCAATCTTATTCTGAAAACTAATTTATCATCATTGTAATCACTGTAAATACACTCAATCTCATCATTATATATGTTTTTAATTGCGAAATGAATGTCGTCCATATTGATGTCTTTGTATAACATTTCTTCTTTATCTAATTCTATTCTGATTATCCATTTAGATTTATCATTCTCATCCTCACTGTTATTATTACATTCGTCGATCATATTTTCAAATTTATTATATTTTTGCAGCAATATATTGTCTTCGTCGATTAAAGATGCATCTTTATTTGGATCAAAACAAATCTGAATTTTACTAACAATAGAGGACAATTTCGTATGCTCTATGCGATGTCTAATAATTTCAGTATTGTCGATACTTGTTTCTTCATCCGGAAATAAATGGATCGTACAAGATGGATTTTTGGGATTTTCCGACAAGGATAAGATTTCTTCGACACGAGGAACACCACGCGTTACATTTGACTTACTGGCAACGCCAGCAAAATGAAATGTATTAAGTGTCATTTGGGTTGTTGGTTCACCGATACTTTGCGCTGCAATCATACCAACCATTTCACCTGGTGCTACAATAGATTTTTTATATTTGTATATAATATTTTCTATCAGCAGACTAATGGATTTTCTGTTTAATTTTTTAATTAGAAGTAGATTTTTAGGAGTCAAGTAATAATAGTATACTATTTCAAATAATTGATTCGGGTTAATATAATGTAAACTTTGAAGACGTTTTAAACCATTTTCAATAAGTTCAAATGTTTCCAATGGAGTAATATCAACAAGAGAATTGATATTTATAGATTGTTGCCCTTGAATATTATTAATTAAATGTGTGAAAGCGATAGGCATATGAATAAGGTCAGAATCGTTATTATTAAACACCTTCTTAATTATTTCACTTCTGGCTTCAATAAAAGTTTCTATCATACTTTTACATTTTTTATTTAACTCAGTTTTTTGTTTTTTAACTCGCTTAAGTGTGTCGCTTGTATATAATAACACATTTTTGTCTGTTGACATGTCAAAATGTAAATAAATATCTTCCAGTGACATTGATACAAGCGGTAATTTTTGATTTTCAACTGTTATAGTATCAAAATTATCATCCCCATAAGAGAATTGTATAATTTTATTTTTACTATTTCTAACGGTCATATCATATTCTACTTTTAAATCTTCCATACCTTTGATCAATCGTCGTTGAATGTAACCAGTTTGGGATGTTTTAACAGCAGTATCGATAAGACCTACTCGGCCACCCATTGCGTGAAAGAATAATTCTTGTGGGGTTAATCCCGATATGAAAGAGCTTTCAACAAATCCGCGGGCTTCCGGCGAATTGTCAAATTTATTATAATGCGGAAGAGTTCTGTTAGTAAACCCATACGGAATTCTTTTACCGTCTACACTTTGTTGGCCCACACAAGATGTCATTTGTGAAATATTAAGAGCGCTGCCCTTAGATCCGGCATCTACCATAATAACAAAACGATTATCACTCTGTAAACTATTACGACCGATTTTACCGGCTTCTGTAAGCGCCTGACTCAATATATTATTAATTTGTGTTTCAATTTCTTCCTCGTCAGTTTTACCTGTTTTATTTTCAAAAATACCCAGGTGTGTCTTGTCGATTAATGTCTGAACATCTTTTTTCTTTGATATAATTACATCGTTAATTTTATTAATAGTTATTTTATTTGCTATTAAGTCGCTTATACCGACACTATAAGAACTACTTTTCATATATTCGGTAACGATATTCTGTAAATTATCGACAAATTCAGACGAAGCATCGTTACCAAAATCATTACACAATCGCTGAAGCAAACCAACAGAACCCGCACCAAATACACCCTTGTTCATTTGACCTCTTACATAAGTACCATTTTGTATTTCTAACACGCCATTTGATTTAGAATAATCATCAGTATCTTTAAATCCAGATGTCTTGTATTTCATAGACATTGGAGGTAAAATTTGTGAGATTATATCAAAACTGGAAATAGATTCTTTGTTTAATATTTTAGAAATATCAAGTTTTTTGATGACTGTTAATAAGTTCATTGCTTCGCGATGAGTGAAATTGATATTTTCTCTGGTAAAGCGATATGAACCCAATAGGGAGTCTTGAAAAATACCAACAATCGACTTATTATCTGCCGGACTGATTATCTGCCACTTAACCGCGGCCAAATTTCTAAGTTCCGACTCAGACTCTATGTCTTGAGGCATGTGCATATTCATTTCATCGCCATCAAAATCAGCATTGTATGGTTTTGTATCTGCTACATTCATGCGAAACGTATCACCAACGTTCATAACACGAACGATGTGGCACATCATAGACATTCTGTGCAATGTTGGTTGTCTGTTAAATAGGACAGCATCACCATTCATCATGTGGCGATGAACTACGTCGCCGAAATTTAGTTTAATAGAGTCCCTATCAACATATCGCAAGGAAATACTGTTACCATTTAACCGATTTAGAATTTTTGCTCCCGGATATATATCCGGACCATTTTGAACAACTTTTGTTAAAAAGTTAATATTTAATTTATTAACCGTAACGGGACGAGTTAAGTTTAATGCAATTTTTTTAGGAACGCCCAGCTCATTGATCGAAAGATTTGGATCGGGTGTAATTACGGATCTTGCTGAAAAATCAACTCTCTTTCCCATAAGATTACCGCGAACGCGCCCACCTTTTCCGTTCAATCGTTCTTTAATTGATTTTAGAGGTCTGCCCGAACGTTGCGCAGCAACAGCTACACCAGGTATATTATTATCTACAAGCGTAGATATGTGATATTGTAGCAATGTGCTCCAATCTTGTAAAATTTCCCCCTTTGCGTTGATATTAATTTTATCTTGAAGTGTTTTATTTGTTTTAATAATATTTACAATTATGTGAGTAATATCATCTTCACTTCGCTGCTGTGAATCGTGCTTTACCGACGGTCTTACTGCTGGTGGCGCAACTGCAAGAACCTGGCATACCATCCATTCTGGGCGCGACCACAGAGGACTAAACCCCATAAAAGTAATATCTTCATCCGATATACGTTTTAATTGGGTAAGAGCAACTTCGGGTGTCATATGAAGTATTAATTTTTCGGGATTTTCATTTTTATCTATGCCGTCAATTTCATCCCATTCAGCAATTAATGTAGCTAAACCTTCCTTTTTAATTTTGTTTGGTTGTTTACATCCACACCCATTATTAGTATCTTCGCCACATCGTTTAATCTTACTTGCGAGTGCAAACACATTATTCCATCTAACATCGGGCGAATCGTTCAAGAAATGCTTGTATGATTCTTTGCTGATGAGCAATTTACTACATTTCACACAAGTACATCTAAGAATTTTAATAATCGAGGTTAAGTATTGTATGTAAAATACCGGACGCGCAAGCTCAATATGACCAAAATAACCAGGCGTTTGCATATAATTAAGTCCGTCGGTAGGACATATTAACCCTGGTTCTAATACACCCATTCTTGGATCAAATAGTCCATTAATTACAGGTTTATTATTAATATATGTGTCGCGGCTTGTAATTTGACATACCGAACCATTACGAATCTCTTCTGGCGATAAAATACTAAATTGGATTCCTAAAATTTTTGAAGAATTATGTTTATTGATTGTATCATTATTTTGGGTCATCCTTCTTATAATACATAAATATATATTTAGATAGTTTCGGTTCAATTTTATAATATTATAATTTAATTAAATAAAAATTATTATAAAATTATTATAAAATTATTATTATTATTAAATTATAAAATTGAAGTAAAAATAATATATAAAAATATATTAATTAACTAAATAATATGTCGAAAGAAAAGAAAAAACATTTCTATAATACTCGCTCTAAATCTAAAAAAATTTCAAACGATTCTTATAAAAATAATGAATCGTCTTCGGATGAAGATTGTGATAGCGAAGAAATAGACGAAGATTTTAATCATGATAAATATTTAAAATTAATTCAGGAAATGTTTCCATCAAAATATATGCAAAATAAAATTATTAATGCCGATAAAGATAAGAAATCAGATAAGAAATCAGATAAGAAATCAGATAAGAAATCAGATAAGAAATCAGATAAGAAATCAGATAAAGATAAGAAAGTTTTAAAAAAAAGTGATAGTCTCAATAATTTAAAAGATAAAAAAAATATTACTGAACCAAAGAAATTAAGAAAAAATTCTAAGCTAAAAACTAATAGAAAAAAAAAGAAACAACAAGAGGAGAGCGAACAAGAGGAGAGCGAACAGGGGGAGAGCGAACAAGAGGAGAGCGACGATGAAATACCCAAATTAAATGATAGTGAAGATGAATCTGATGAATCTGATAGCGAATACAGCGAAGATTCTGATGATGAATATAGCGATGAGGATCAGTTAGACGAATTATTATCAAACGGTAATAAATTTAACATAATATTTACTATTGGTGATCCTAATTTAGAATACGACGAAGAAACGGATGAATATGAAACGGAGGATGAAACGGAGGATGAAGAAGAGGATGAAGAAGAGGATGAAGGTGAGGATGACGAAGAAACTGAAGATGATGAAAAAGATAAAAAAGATAAAAAAGATAAAAAAGATAAAAAAGATAAAAATAAATCATCATTGGGCGATGAAGAGGTATTTAAAAAGTTCGACGATATGTTGAAAGAATTGCCTGAAGAAGACAAGAACAATGATGTAATGAAATCTATTATAAAAGATATTAAATCCAAAGAGAAGGATTTTAATAAGAAAAATAAGAAAAAAAATTTGAAACAAAGAACTAAAAATGCCAGTAAATTGAAAAAGTTGTTGAGTGAAAAAAAAACATTAAACGATATTAAATTTTTCAAAGATAATATGAGCGTTGAGAAGCAAGAATTGGTATTGAAACAAGTAAAAGAAATTATGGAATATGGAGAGATAGATAAACCATATAGATTGGCATTATTAGATTCGGACATTCCGATTGAAATGAAAGCTTTGGCATATAAAAAAATTAACTCTTTGAAGTATCTTGAACAGGGAGCAGGAGAGTATCATAAAATTAAAAATTGGATCGATACATTTATGCAAATTCCATTTGGTAAATATGACAATATTCCATTGACAATAGACGATGGTATAGAAAAGTGTCATAATTTTATGGGAGGTGCTAAAAAAATTCTTGATGATGCAGTGTATGGTTTAAATGATGCTAAACTACAAATAATGCAGATGATTGGGCAATGGATATCTAATCCTAATTCGATTGGAACCTCTATTGCGATTAAAGGACCAATGGGAACGGGCAAAACTACATTAGTAAAAGAAGGCATCAGTAAAATATTAAACAGGGATTTTGCTTTCATTGCTTTGGGCGGAGCAACAGACTCCAGTTTCTTGGAAGGTCATTCTTATACTTATGAGGGGTCTACTTGGGGAAAGATTGTAGAGATCTTGGTAAAAAGTAAATGTATGAATCCAATTATATATTTTGATGAGTTGGACAAGGTGAGTGATACGCCCAAAGGTGAAGAAATTATAGGAATTTTGACACATTTGACAGATACTACACAAAATAGTAAGTTTCATGACAAGTATTTTTCGGAATTAGACTTTGATTTAAGCAGATGCATGTTTATTTTCAGTTACAATGATGAATCAAAAATTAATCCGATTTTAAGAGACCGTATGTATAGAATACAAACCAAGGGTTATGATTTAAAAGAGAAAACTGTTATTGCAAAAGATTATTTGATGTCCGACATACAAAATCAAGTAAGATTTAATAATGAGGACATCATTATACCAGATAAAATTATACATTATATTATTGAAAAATATACCGATAAAGAGGCAGGTGTAAGAAATCTTAAAAGGTGTTTAGAAATAATTTATACAAAATTAAATCTTTGTAGATTGATGAAACCAGAAGAAAATATATTTAAAAAAGACTTGGACGTAGTTGTTAAATTTCCAATTACCATAGATAACGAATTAGTAGACAAATTAATTAAACAAGATGAACCAAACACATGGCAGCACATGATGTACATGTAAAACACTAATTTAACTATTAATAAATAAATTTTGTTTATAAAATATTTTTTTGTTTATAATATATTTTTTTGTTTAGAATATATTATATTATTTACTCTTTATTGTTGCTACCACGCTCACTTAAATATTTCATTTGTTCCGGAGTGGAGCACATGCAACCATCTTTATTACTGTAATGAGACGGACAGCAATCAGGACTAACTTTATTTCCGGCAAAAACGTCCATTTGACCTTCTGATAATGGTTTGGGGGTTCCAACATTATTTTCTAAATGAGAGTATGGATTGTAATCTTCGGTAGGTTTTTCATATGTACCTTCTACACCAGCACCGATTGTGTAATCTAATTCCGAAGCACCAAGATTGGTTTGAAATGTTTCAGTATTACCCGTTAAAAGTTGAGATAAAAACCGCATTACAATATTAAATAAATTTGTAATACCACCAGCACAGGTGCATATTAAATTAAGCGAAATAAAATTAGCAATGAAAATAGTTAATATAATAAGTTCTAAACGCATTTTATTACCAAAAATCGTTATTTCCATTTGTTATAAATTTTACATAGATAATATTTTACCTAAATAAGTAAATTTTTTATAAAAACTTCTCGATGCTTGTATTGTAATCTCCAACACAAACATTATTAATTTCAAAACTTTTTTTGTCTGTAACTAAATGATATAACTGTAAACAATCATCCTGTATTTCAATACCTTTTAAATTGGCAGTATTATTGGTATTCATATTATTTTTTAAAATATTAATATTTTTTGTGCATGTTAACACGTTGGTTGCATCTATACTAAAATCATACATTTTTGACATATTTTTCTTATCAATTGAAACGACTGCGCAAACGCGCTCCCCATTATTAAGAATATCGTTAACTTTAATGTCTTTAATTTTTACAATATTATTATTTTCAAGTTTTAAATTCATGTTGGGATGAAAACCAGCATCAAAATATTTATGTATATTTTCTGGATTAAAATCGGTTGGCAGAGAGAAATTATTTTTTAATTTACTAATATCATCATCATCAATGTCATCCCAGTCGGCAAATGTATTGCCATTTATTTTTATTGTCTTCGTATTTGTATTAATACAATAAACAAATGGATCTTTAAAATTATTAACTAAAACGCTATCCGGATGTTCTTTTGCAGTAATCCATCCTTTAATACTGTGAAAAATATTATGATTCCCAGTAACTATTATATTATCAAGTTCGTATATTTCTTGGTCGTGCGACGATGCTTTCATTTTTGCCGTGATTATTGAACCGTCAATTAATACATCATTTAAATTTATATCCGATATTTTTTTGTATGTATTATCTTTAAGTTTCAATAAAGTGTTACCTGAAAAACAACTTGGAGCACCAGGAGGTGTGGCTGTTGATAAATCCATTATGTCACCAAAGTGTGTTTTTAGTATTAATGTGGGAACTAATAGCAAAACCATAATCACGGTGGTAGCTGCGGCCGCTATTGCTGCAGGAGGAAAAAACCAAGAAATAGACCAGAGACCGGTGATGACACCAACAAGCATAATTAGAATTTTATTGATCATTTTCATAAAAAACAACGTTATTGATTGTATTTGAAAGTATCCTCCCAATAATGCGTATACGGCAGCTGCAAAAGTTCCTATTGTTTTGTTAGCAATAGTTTTTGCTGTAATAATTAATTGTATTATAGGGACTGTAATATTTAAAGCACGTCCCATAATATTTTTAACAAATTCTTTCGTTGAATCTCTCAATTTATTAAAAAGTTCCCTAATCGAATTAACAATTTTATTTAAAGCTACAAAAATCATATTCATAGCATTCATTAAATAGTAAATGGGTTTGAAGGAATAATTTGTAATATTTTTTAATATCCCTTGTGTACATTGTGTAAAATTTTGATTTGTATAATCAAACGCACTTATACCATCAGGTTTATTTATTATTGCAGCAAAAGGAATAATATTGGGTTTACATCTTTGGTTAACCCAGTCGGTTTTAATCGGTTGTAAATTATTAAGTATATGGTAGTATGATATTGCTAACAAAAACACTAATACCAAAATAATAGATGTCCATAAATCTAAACCGTGTATATCTGTATAGCCGGTTTTATTGTATAATTTATTTATTTCATTTAAAATATTATCCATTATATAATAATTGGATAATATTATTATCTTTTATCTTCCCAATCGTGGAAGATCCAGTCACCAATTGGTATTGTATTATCGCTTGTAATTAAGCAAGAAAGTTCTTTACATTTCTTCACCGATAAAATAGATGGGCTGCTTCCCCGTAAATTTTTAACTTCGACAAAATCTGAGATGGATGTATCGTAAATAAGGTGTGAACCCGTTACATATATGGGTTTGTTATCTTCACCATTATTTACCTCATACATATCTTCAACGTAATTTCCTTTTTCGTCTAAATTAGATATCTTCATTACCGAAGAAACTCGTGCTCCATTTTTTAATATTGTTCCTAATTCTATTTCTCTCATAGGTATTAATTTATTATCGTTTGTTAAAATTTTAGTTTCAGGATCAAAACATAGAGCTCTAACCATTTGTCCTGGTAATCCATTCCATCCACTTTCCATGGTATAAATAACACCGGATACTGTGTGTAGAAGTGTTGCTAAAGTGCCTATAAGTTTTCCGAAAAGGTCTTTAATATTAATTATAATACGCTGGAATTCAATTATAATATTTAAAAATACACCAAATATATTTCTAATAGATTCGGTTACCATATTTCTTAATTTATTAAAGAATTCTCGTATGCCTTGAATATTTACTGTAAAATTTTTGCCCAATTGTCCTAAAATAGAGAAATTATAATTAAGCGGTTGCATAAGATATTTCATATAATCACCTTGAATACCCTGAATACAAAATGTAAAATTTGACATAACGTCCTCACCGAATATAGATGCAAATGGCATTATTGTAGGGTTGCATCTATATTTAGGCCAATTATTTTTTATATTTTTTATACCAACGGATAATATATTAAATACATACAATAATACAAATATCAATAATATAATAATAGTTTGTGATATATCAGATGTTTTCATATTAAATATTAATGTGATAAAAATAAATTATTATTATACTCTTTTTTTAGATTTGGATTTACTTTTTTTAGATTTAGATTTAGATTTATTCTTTTTAGATTTAGATTTAGATTTATTCTTTTTAGATTTGGGTTTATTCTTTTTGGATTTAGATTTATTCTTTTTGGATTTTCTTTTTTTACCACCAACTATATCTCCTCCAGCATTATTAACATTATTTATTAATGTATCATTGATTAATGCTGATGAATCAGATGCTTCCGGATTTCCGGAAAATGTGGGCACTTCTATGCTTCCAGACGAACCGGCATTTTGAATTAGAGCACTGTGAAATTCTCCGGCAGCTTGTCCGTCGTTGGCAGCAGCCTGAGCTCCATTAGTCTCTCCAGTAAACGGTTGAATAACACTATCTAAATTACTACCACCTTTTTTTACCATTATATATTAATAATTATATAATAAGTTATTTAATCATATAAATAAAAATAGTGTTATTTTAGATATGGATAAAAACGAACGTATTCAATTAGATAAAATGTTAAGAGCAAATAATACCGAAGATTGCACAAATGAAATTAGAGAGAAAAAACACAGCAAACTGTTAAAAAATGATGTGAAAAAAATGATAGAACTGAAAGAAAAATATAAACGTCTAAAATATTCAAATAAAAATCAATACGAAACTATGTTAAAATCACAATGTAGTTTTATTTATGAAAAGTATACCGATATTTTTAATCGTATAAATAAAGACGAAATAGATTTTGATATTTTATGGAGATTTTTAGATGTTTTAGAAAAAATAGAAACAGGCGAATTGGATCAACACGAAGGTTCTTACGCAGTAGGAAGTTTATTAAAACAAATATATATTGATAGTTCAATAAAAAAGGGAGAGAAAATAGACAAGAAATATGCTAAAAAAAAGAAAACTAAAGTAGATAAAACAAAAAATATATCTTGGAACGAGTATAAGAATTTAAATAAGAATTAAATAATAAATAATAACAAATAATAACAAATAATAGTTAGGATGAAATCTTTAGATTTTAGTTTAATAATTTTCACTTGTTATTTTTTCAGTAACATATATTGTATCCAACCAATATTAAGAAATAAAATACTTTCCAGACAAGATAATAAATGTGGTTTATGTAAAAATAATTTTAGTAAGTTAGTTCCCCACGAGATACATCATATAAATCACGTATCAACTGATAATGACATGAATAATTTATTAGCATTGTGTTGTAATTGCCATTCGTCGCACCATCGTTTTAATGTGTCAGTTAAACCTTTTTTTTATACATTATACAATTTGACAAATATAAAACCATATTTTAGTGATTTTGATTAAATGATTGTATTAAATAATAAATTGAAGTTATTTATAGTAAATGACATATTTATAAATATGTCATATACATTAGTAATCGTAGAATCTCCTGCTAAATGTAAAAAAATAGAAAATTATTTGGGTATTAATTATAAATGTATCGCGAGTTATGGTCATTTTTGTCAATTAGATGGTTTAAAATCAATAGATATAGATAATAATTTTAAACCAACTTTTACATTGATGGAAAGTAAAGAGCAACAAGTAGAAAAAATGCGAAAAATGATAGATAGAGCAGATGATGTTATGTTGGCGGCCGACGATGATAGAGAGGGTGAAGCAATCGCGTGGCATATTTGTAATCACTTTAATTTACCCGTTGATACGACCAAAAGGATTATTTTTCACGAAATTACTAAGCCCGCTTTATTGAAAGCGGTTGCTGATCCAACTACGGTAAATATGGATGTTGTATATGCCCAACAATCACGTCAAATTTTGGATATGTTGGTTGGGTTCTATATTTCTCCCATACTTTGGAAAAAAATTTCTCAAAATACAAAAACCGGTTTGAGTGCAGGTAGATGTCAAACACCGGCATTGCGATTAGTGTATGAAAATAAAAAGGAAATAGACGAATCGCCGGGTCGTAAAGTGTATAATACTACCGGTTATTTCACTAATAAAAATATACCTTTCGCATTAAATTATAATTACGACCACGAAGAAAAAGTTTCCGAGTTTTTAGAAGATTCGGTTAACCATGAACATGTATATGATTGTTCCAAAGAACGAAGTGTTTCGAAAAATCAACCAAAACCATTCACGACAAGCGGACTACAACAAATGGCAAGTAATGAAATGCGCATTTCTCCAAAGAATACTATGCAAACATGCCAAAAGTTATATGAAGGAGGATACATAACATATATGAGAACAGATAGTGTAGCATATTGTAAAGAGTTTTTAAATGATACAGAAAAATTTATAAAAAAGACATATGGTGATAATTACGTCAATAGTAATTTATCGGATTTATCTAATGAAAAAGCAACCGAAGATAAAATGAAAGAGGAAGATGAAGAGGAAACAAAAGATAAGAAGGGAAAAGATAAGAAGGGAAAAGATAAGAAGGGAAAAGATAAGAAGGGAAAAGATAAGAAGGAAAATAACGCTCAAGAGGCGCACGAATCAATAAGACCAACAAATATTAATGTCGAAAATGTTGACGATAATGAGACAATGGGTAAATATGAAAGGAAAATATATAAACTGATTAGAAGAAATACATTAGAAAGTTGTATGGCGGTTGCAACATTTAAATCAATTACTGGTAAATTAACTGCCCCGGAGAAGCACGAATATCGTTATACAAGCGAACAAATTTGTTTTCCTGGTTGGAAAAAAGTAGCAGGTTACGAAGAAACCTCGCCAGATTTTGCTTACTTACAAAATATGAAAAACGGAATTGTATTAGAATATAATAAAATTATATGTAAAGTAACAATGAAAGATCTGAAGACACATTATACAGAAGCAAAGTTGGTGCAACTATTAGAAAAAAGAGGGATCGGTCGCCCATCTACCTTTTCATCATTAATAGATAAAATCCAGGATAGAAATTATGTTAAGAAAATGAATGTCACTGGTAAAAAAATAAAATGTATTGATTTCGAATTAAACGATTGTGAAATTACCGAAGATGAAACGGAAAGAGAGTTCGGAAATGAAAAAGATAAATTGGTCATTCAACCGCTGGGCGTAATGGTTATTGAATTCCTTATCACGCAATTTGATGAGCTATTTAATTATGAATATACAAAAAGTATGGAAGACACATTAGATATAATTGCGAAAGGTGATAAAATATGGCATGAATTGTGTAAAGAGTGTTTAGAACAAATTCAAAATTTATCAGGGGATATGTTAACAAATAGAAATACAATTAAAATAGATGATAATCATACGTATATGATTGCTAAATATGGTCCAGTTATTAAATGTGAAATAAATAATGAGATAACATTCAAAAAAGTGAGACCCGATATAGATTTGGATAAATTAAAAGACGGTAAATATGAATTAGCAGATTTGCTCTACACAGATAAAGAGATAGGTGTTTATAAAGACAAAATAGCAATATTGAAAAAAGGTCAATATGGTTATTATGTAGATTGGAATGGTAATAAATATTCTATAAAAATAGAAGATTTGGAAAATATAAATAATCCGGATGATATTACTATCGATGTTATTATACCTATATTAGAAAAAGATAAAAGTAAAACATTAGTTCGAACTATTAATGAAACTACCTCAATAAGAATTGGTAAATACGGAGACTACATATTCTATAAAACTGCCCGAATGAAAAAACCTAAATTTTTAAAGTTAAATAAATTTAACGATGATTATAAAACGTGCGAATTGGATGTAATACAAAAGTGGTTAAAAAATACCTATGATATTTAGATTTATATTAAACATTATACAGTGGCGGAACTCTAATATTACTAATTCGCCGTAGTTCCTTTTTTAATGTATTAAATTCAATGCTAAAATCAAAGGTATTGTTATTAAAATCAACTAATCTTCCATCATGATATCTAAACTTAATTTTTAATTTTTGTATTTTTTCTTGTGGTGGATCAAATATTAAGATATTATTTAAAAACCCATTTTTAGAATCAAATAAATTACCATGTGGAAGATTAGAAACAGGAATTTTAGCAAATGCTGAATTATTTTTTATATTAAAATTATAATAAGGTATTAATTCATCATATGAATTATAATTATCGATTTCCATGTATATTGTTTTTTCACCTGTAATGTTTATAATATTTGGTGCTGATAAATAATATAAATTAGAAGCATTTATATCTTTTTGTAACCAAGGATCATTACTACCTAAATAATCAAAATAAATAGGATCTGGATCTCCTTTTGAGCTATATATTTTTTTATCAAATCCTAAATAAGACGGCAAACCCCATTTGGTATATTGTTCCCATACACTGGGTTGATTATAATTAGTTAAATTATATGTAATTTTCTCATCAAAATTTAATACAAAATTATCTTGTGTATTTCCAAATACTAATTTTTGAGTAATTTTATTATAATGAACGCTGAATTTACCATATTCTACATCTTGTATACAATGAAAAAAATTACTACATATATCTTTAATTGCTCTTGTAACACTAACATTCATTTTACATAATAATTCGCTCTCTAATTCAACCGGTTCGTAAAAACCGTTTGTTATTTCTACGGAATATTTAGAATTTGATAAATCATTTAAAACATTATAGTAAACATTGCTAATATCCGAATCTCCAGGTATAATGCTAAAATTAAATTTAGTATTTTGATATTCATTCGTAAATGTGTAATAATTAATAGGCAATGATATATCTATTAATCTCATAGAATGTACGTTCGTATATGTATCTGGTAATTTAATCTCAAAGTTATTTGAAAATGGGTAATGATTTATATCACGGTCCTCAGAATGAATACTAATTAGTTTTCTCTCCAATATAAGATTGTTTTCATCGGAATTATAAGGCTGTAAATTTAGCATAATGTTTGAATTATTCATAATATAAATACACAATAATAAATATCATTAACTTTTATCATAAAAAATAATATTATATATATAATGAACCAAAAAGACGATTATTATATGAAATCTCTTTTAACTGCAATTGCTATACTTGGCTTATTAATTAAATTATTTTTAAGTTCCGTTGTTAGCATGGAAAATAGTAATTATAAAGCTGAATCGACCATAATAGGCTATGGCATTGTTATATGTGCGCTTGCCGGACTAATGTTTTTTAAAGTGAATATTAATGCCAATCTTAAAACTTCAGAAATTATTAAAAATATTTTTCAGCAATCAATACCATATTTAATGATAATTATATTATTAAGTATTATAATTTTTTTAAATGTTAAATATATTGATAAAATAAATAGTGGTAATGTTGGAGACCAATATAATACCATAAGTGGCGTATCCACATTTATGTTTTTTATCCAATTATATTTTTTATATCAATATTTTTCGGCATCTCTGGATTCAAAATATGGTAAAATAGGCAATGAATCCGATAAAAAAAAGTTTAAAATGATGACTTATGTATTTGCACCTATTAATTTTTCGTTAGTGGGAATAACATACATTATATTAAACCATTTTTTAACTGACGGTTAGATTTTTATTAACAATGTCAATGAACTTGTAAGTTAATCCATATTTTTTTTGTGTTTCCCAAAATCCAGATATCTTAAGAATAAATTCATTCTTTAAATGATTGTCAACGTTATTTGTGTATAATTTGAAATTTTGCTTATATAAAAGATTATGTAATTCGTGTGTCTTCTCTTTATTTTTTAAATATTCATTGCTAACTAAAAATTTGTCTAATATTTCATTTTCAATATTTATAATTTTATTTATTGTATCTGTATTCTTATTTATATCAAAATTAAATTTATATTTAGTATAAAATTTTTCAATATTATTAATATCAATATTAATTTTAATAAATATGGCATTTAGAGTGAGCAATTTATTAGAATAGATTGTTCTATGGAAAAGGGCATTTTCAATAATATTATTATTGGCCGGCTTAAAAAAAAAGATATTATCAATATTAATATCATCTATATCAAAGTAAATGTTCATTACTAATAATATTAATCATAATATTTAAGTATTATTAAATTTGTTAATATTATATAAGGTTATAATATTTTCATATGTTAAATTATTATTAATATCATTATCGTCATGATTAATTATATTTAATACGTCTAATGCTTGATTTGTAATTTTTTTAATATCGTTTTTTTTTATTAATAAAAAATTAATCCATAATCTGGTGAGTGATGTATTGTTTTGTAATTTGAATTTATTAATTAACTCATCTATTTGACATATTTCGCTCATTTCGCTCATTTCGCTCATTTATCTAATTAAATAAATATAAAATAAAGATTATTTTTTAACTTAAACATAATAGTATGAAATTTTATAACAGTCATTTTGAAGATTATATTATAAAATTCGATAATTCATTACATCCTTACTATAATAAAATATATAATGAATTGCCCAAAGATATATATGATTTAAATAATATTATTTTTTATGGTGCAAAGGGAATTGGAAAATATACACAAGTATTAAATGTTATTAACAAATATAGCTCGCACAATCTTAAGTATGAGAAAAAAATAAATATATTGTATAATAAAAAAAATTATTATTTTAAATTAAGCGATATTCATTTTGAAATAGACATATCCCTTTTAGGCTGTAATAATAAAGTTTTGTGGGAGCATATTTTCAATAATATAGTCGACATTATTGTAACTAAAAAACATAAAATAGGAATTATTTTATGCAAAAACTTCCATGAAATTAATACGGAACTGCTTGATATATTTTATAGTTATATGCAAACTTATATGAACAGCAATATAAAAATAATATTTTTTTTCATAACAGAAGCTATTAGTTTTATACCAGATAATATTATCAATGTATGTAAGATTTTTAATTACGCAAGACCGTCAAGAAATAAATATAATAAAATATTAAATATAACATTGAATAAAGAGATTGATGTGAATAATATAACAAATATAAAAAATTTATTTATTATTAACAAAGAGTTTATAAATTTTTATAAAAAAATATGTATGAAAATAATCGATATGATTATATACGTTGAAAATTTAAACTACTTTAATTTGCGTGAAAACATTTATGATTTATTTATTTATAATTTAGATATATTTAATGCTTGTTGGTATATATTAAACTATTTAATTTTAAATAATCATATCAAAGATGAAGAAGTTACGGATATAGTGTTGTACACTTACCGTTTTTTCAAGTATTATAATAATAATTACAGACCAATTTATCATTTAGAGAATTATATTATTTATTTAATAAACAAGGTTCATGGATATAAAATCAGCACAAATAATATTAAACTTGAATCCCCCATATGATATAAAAAAACTTAAAAAACATTATTATAACGCAGCTCTCAAGGAACATCCAGATAAGAATAATAATAGTGTTGAGAGCACTGAAAAATTTAAAAACATTAATCGCGCTTATGAAAAATTATCTGATCATTTAAATTCAAAGGAAAATATTTCTGAAAATTATCTCTCCTTTATTGATGAGTTTATTTATAAATTTATAAACATTAATGATACAAATAATGATAATGATAATGATAATTATACTGATACTAACAATAAAAATTTATTGGAAGAATTAATAAAAAAATGCAAATTATATTCATTAAAAGCAATTGAAAAATTTGATAAAAATAATTCAATTAAAATTTTAGATTTTATAATGAAATATTCGGAAATTATTGGATTGGACCAAGACGCGATTGATAGTATAAAAGAAATAATTAAAAATAAATTCCAATTTGACGAATTAGTTATATTAAATCCGTCTATTGATAATTTGTTGGATTCAGACGTATATAAGTTAGAATATGACAATGATATATATTATATACCTTTGTGGCACCAAGAGATAACTTACGATTTGTCAGGTAAATCTCTTATAGTGAAATGTGAGCCTTCGCTTGAACAGCATATGTATATTGATGAAAAAAATACTTTACACATTAATATAAAAACATCTACTAGCAAACTATTAGACGAAGAAGAACTCGTTATAAACATAGGTAAAAAAGTTTTTAAAATTAATATTTCCAAATTAAAACTATTGCGAAATCAAACGTATATTATTTATAAAAAGGGCATTCAAAATATTGATATCAATAATATTTATAATGATAATGATAAAAGTAACATTATCGTTCATATTACAATATGTGTATAAAAAATTATATATTTAAAAAAAAATATATAATTTATTTTTCTAATTTATTTTTCTAATTTATTTTTCTAATTTATTTTTCTAATTTATTTTTCTACTCTTTGACCTTGCGCTTTACTACCTTACGCTTTTTGGGTTTTGGTTTCTCCTCATCCTCTTCAACTACTGGTGCTGGCTCCGGTTCCTTTACTGGAACATCGCTTTCTTCATCGTCACTATCTTGGGCTACTGTTTTATCTACTTCATCGTCGCTGGTTTGATCATCGGCCTCCTGTTTACTTGCCTGTTCTTTTAGTTTCTCAACACTTGCCTTGTCAACCTTAATCAAACAACGTCCTTTCATAGTTGCGCGAGGTTGGACAACCGACTGAACAAGACGCCAAGTGCATCCAAATTTACCGTTCGCAAACCATAGACCTCCACAGCGAATAACCGTAAGAACATTGGTTGCCTTGGGCATTAGTTCCATTGGTCCTTGATCACCATCCTTGACAGGGAATAGAATATTGTGCTCCACGTCATAAATCTCGCAATTAAACTCCTCGTCCCAATAATCAAGTTTAATTTTAAGAGTAGGTGATTTATCGGTATTTGGTTCGCCTGTCTCAGGATCCTTAGGATAATATAGCATTGGGTGGAATAGCGCATCTACAACATCAGCTGTCATTTTAGTTTTGTTCAACCACTCCTTAGAGTTCTCAATAGCATCACTCTTGATCTTATTTTGAAAGTCCGTCATTGCTTTAAGAAATGCAGTAGTTTCATCGCTGGCATATTCGTCTTTAGGGAACTGTAGAGACATATTATAAGACTTGCGGCCGGTTGCTTCATCCTTAAACTCACTAACGCCCCAAGTAAGCATGAGTGGAGTACTAAGATAGAGTGCTTTATTGGATTCGCTATTAAGAATACCTACACTTTTACCGCCAGATTTATTAATTTTAGGTTTAATATATTTATAATCGTTGCTCGGCGAGAACTCGCTGGCAGTGATAATTTGATCTTGTTTGTTGTTATTCATTGCGCTCATTGTTATTGATATAATAAGACGGTAAATCTCTAAATCAATTTAGTAAATAATTAAAATAACTGGTATAAGCAAAACACAAAATGTTTTTTATCGTTGAAAAATAAGTATTTAAATAATGGTTATGCAGTAAAAAATAGTAATTGTTATACATTTAAAAATTAATAATGGATACTATTAATTTTTATTATTTTATTTTTATTATTTTATTTTTATTATTTTATTTTTATTATTTTATTTTTAAATTTTATACCGGGTTCACAAGAGGCTGTCCGGCCTTAGCAAAGTGGTGGCTCATGTATTTCTGAAGATTAAAGTAAGTTAGCTCATCCTCCTTTTTAAGTTTAAGCAGGGAAGTAAGTTTTTTGTCCGCATTGATTTTGCGACCATTCTCCTTGTCCTGTAATTTATGCTCGCGAATGTAAGCATTAATCTCACGGGTAACCTCAGTGCGCGCCATCTCCGAACCGTGCGATTTCTTGAGGAAATCGGCAAGCTCGTGGCTAATAAGAGTCGGTTTAACAAAACCACTCGGGGAACGGTTTCCCTGCTTGCGCTTGCGTTTCGCGTTCTGTTTCTGGACTACTTTAAACTCGCGGGTAGTTTTCTTCTCAAGGGCTCTGAACTCGGTTTTGAGCGACGAGAGTAGAGTGTTAACCTGCTGAAGTTTCTCGAGGAAGTTGCTGAAATCTTTGCTGATAAGCATAACCTCATCAACCTCGACCGGCTCAACGACCTTTTCTACGACAACTTCGACCGGTTTTACAACCTCGGCTTTTTCCTCTTTCTTGGAAGATTTCTTGGCGGCGGCTTTCGGTTTCTCTTGTTTGGTTTGTTTGCTTCTGGGCATTATATTCTATTATATAGAAACTTTTTTAAGTTATTTAACGCATTATATATTATATTCGCACTCTGGACCCCAAGTTTTAACGCTAATGTGCGGCAACCGATTGATATAACCAAGGTAAACTTGTTGCAGCATCGTTATTTACTAATGTGAGAGCACATAATATATAATTACTTCCTAAAATTTTACTTTCGTTATTTACACCGCGTTTAACAAAAATTTCTATGATATTTAGAACATTTTCTTTTAATGTTTCAAAATTCGAAGAATTCATAAATTGTGCATTAAAAAATAAGAATGGATCTCCATTTGGTGGACATATCTCTCTTTTTATTGTAATACTTAGTTGTGCTCTATACATCCAAATATCAATAAGCTCGCGCATAAATCTTATTAGAGCAACCCTATTTAGAGAATTAAACCAATTAGAATCAGTATAATTGCCCAACTCATCTATATCATGAAATAATGCCACCGCTCGCAATTCCAATTTTTTACCCCTTGGTATTTCATCGGGTTCTTCGATTATAAATTGTATTTTATCATTAAAAATAACCGATAGACTTTTTATTCTTTTAATATCATCAATTAGACTGGTTGGAAAAGGTTGTCTGTTATACGGATTTGTTGATTTTTTATTAAATTTAAATAATAAATTATGAATTGATAATATATCAAAACCGAATATTTGATTATTATCGTCTTTAAAACTATAAAATTGTTTATATGGTATATCTTTTAAATCGTCCAAGGTATAAAAATCAGTTTCATTAACACATTTGTTGCGATTAAATAGTGCAGGACCTCTTAGTTTATTATATTTAACCAAAATGTATTTTTTCCATAAATTTTGTATTTTAATGATATTATGGGAATTATATAAAAAAATATATATTCTCGAAGTTAACTCCTCTTTATTGCCTGTTCTTTTTAATTTATAATGTTTACATATATCCTTCAAAAAAGCTATTTTATAATCAAAACAATGCAAATTCTCATACTCTTTAAACGACGGAATATAAAAATCGTTTTCGCTGATTTTTATTTTTTTAAGCCTTATTTTTTTAGCCTTATTTTTTTTATTCTTTTTTAAGATATTTCTATCTAAGTCTGGAATTGTTTCTGTGGTATCATTTGTATCATTTGTATCATTTGTATCATTTGTATCATTTATAATATTATTACCTTTATCAATAGCAGTTTGATTTTTATCTGTTAAAAAATCTGTCATGACGTATGTATATATATATATATTATAATCTTTTAAGATTATTTAAATAATTATTATGCTACAATAAATACAAAGTTATAGTCTTCGAGAAATTTATGAACTTCTACAGTATTAATATTGATATTATAATTTATTATATTGTCATTTGATATATATTTTTTTTCTAAAACGTTTTTATAGTTACTCAAATTATTATTTTCATCACTAAACATCATCTCAATGTAATTTAATAGTGTGTAATTTGTAATTATCTTATTATCTTGCAACCATTTATAAAAATCATTTTTGACATATTCGTTTGTTTTATATTCTCTATATAATTTCATTATGTAAGTAATGTTATGATTTTTACATTTATTAATTGAGTAATCTGTACCAGTTACAACGCATATCATCCGAAATTCTTTATAGCTCAAATTTAATCTGTTTAAGATTTTTCTTGTATCATAAAATAATATATTTTCGTTTGTCATGTCAATACAGCGGAGAACTCGTGGACAATCGTATACAAATAAATCTGTATCGTCGCTAAGACATGCCCATGCTATATCATTTTTAACTAAATTCGCACATAACACGTCTGCTTCCCCGTTTGCATCAAAATAAATAATATTACACAGATCAAATAAGGTTTTAATATTATTAATATCGTGGCGATTAATTTTAACAGCTCGTTTTTTTAATGATAACAATTGTAAATGTATATTTTGTCTTTCTTCATTTATAAACTCATTATCATTATCATTATCATTATCCATTTCGCGAGTATCACATTTCAATGTATTTTCTATCATTTTTATTTTTTGTTCATAAATAATCTTTTCCTTTTTTCTCTCATCAAGTAAGTTTCTTTTTTCTTCAGGAGGTTTGCCGTCAAATATAAATATTGGGCATATATTATATTTTTTAAACAACAACAACATTTGATACATATAACCAAATAAATTTGTGTTCCCTTTGAATTTATATAAGTAAATACTCGTATCTATAACTATTATTTTATCTCTCAGTTGTTCAAAATTACATTTAATAATTATGTCACCACATTCATCGTTTATTAGTTTATTTAAATTTTTAATTCCCATAAGATAGTATTATAGTTATTTTTATTATTTCCCTTTATAGCTCAATTTTATAAATAATGTTTATAAAATTAACATAAATATTATACCAAATAATTTATATAATATTTAATATTTAATGTATGACGTAAATATTGATTTCGATCAAGCAAGTAAAATGTGGCGAAACAACAAAATAAGTATTGGAAATGGAAGTTTTAAATATATTTGTTCCGCTTTATGTAAAACAGGGAAAAAATGTAGAAATAAACCATTAAAAAATAAACAGGTATGTCATATTCATAATAAAAAAATCGTAAAAATAAAATATAAAAATAAAATATAAATTATATAAATTCAATTGCCGACATCCTAATATTATTCTTAATAAAATCGTTTGTATTCTCATTATCTATATTTTTTCCACACTGCGTTAACATTTTTGCTTTATAGGATTGTTTTATAAATTTAACGATTTCGTTAGCATTATTATTTGTTTGATTAAATTTTAAAAAACATGGATTATTTTTCATACAGTAATCCATAAACTCAATCGATCTGTTCATAATTATAGCAGTTAAAATGTAATAACCAAATACGTGTGTATTTTCTTTATATAAATTTTGACAAATTATTATACTGTTTTTACTTTTATTTGTAATAAGATTATATGTTAAATTCATATTGTTCAACACTTTATTCATCTGCATTATTGAAAATATTTTCTCCAATTGTAAGAAAAAATTAGTTTGGGAAATAAAATATGTTTCACCATCTTGTGATTTATTTTTATTTTTATTTTTATTATTAAAACAGGCGACGGCAATATTTAATATCCTTGCCCAGCTCTCTGTATATGCTTCGGAAATAGAAAAATTAATATTTACTGAAAAAAAATCTGATAATTTCTTATTTATATTTTCTTCAATATTATGATTTATATCTAATCCAAATGAATGTATAGACTCGTGTATAAATACTTTAAACCACTCCTCCAAGCGATAAATAATAATTTCTCCATTTGGCTGACATCTTTTAGTGTAAGCAGTATTAACATTTGCTGGACCGATAGTAGTTGTATTTGTAGGAAGTATTTTTTTATAATGAGTCGGAAATAAATATATATTTAATTCTTTTGAACATTCGCTTGTAGAATATATTGAACAAATGTATAATATTAAATACATATTATAAATCCAAGAGTTGTATTTTTCTATGTTTTCATTTATATTGTAAATCATTATGTAAATATTTATTTTTCTTTTATTAATAACAAAATTATAATTTACTTGATAGAAACCAGAACCATTAATGTATTCTTTAATGTTATTTGGCATATATAATGTTGCAAAAACAGGTATATTAAAATTTTGTTTATTTTTAATGGTAATATAAATCTTTTTTTTATTGTTATGAAAATTTTTGTTGGCAATTACCATATCAGAATATAATATTTTTAATAGTTTTGATGATTTATTGTTGTATGTAGAAACCTTGTATTGTTTCAATAAACATTTATTATAATTGGGTAAAATATATTCAACAACATCCTGTGAATCTTTTAATAATTTCATTTTATAATTAATAAATATTTATTATTTATTAATTATTTATTAATTATTTATTAATTATTTATTAATTATTTATTAATTATTTATTAATTATTTATTATTGTTGGATAAATCGTGTCTTAATTTCATTAATTCATGAAATACTATCGGCGATGAGCGAGGCACATATATTTGTAATTTTGCCTGATTCGTTTTTAACAGAACATCTAATAGGTCTTTATTTTGGGTAAATTTAGAATTCAACGCATTCATTAATTCTTTTTTATCTCTCCCGTTAAAATAATCGCTGTCTACTATTATATTTCTATCCCGCAAATCTGTTATTTTTTTCTCGCTTGATTCTTTTGCTAAACCAAGATTTTTTGAGATAGGAGACCCACTATCTAAACTAAACATTTCATAAAAATCTGGATTATTATTTTTATAACGCGAGCCATATAAATAATGGTCAACCGAATTCCAGTTTTTTCCATCTAAATTAAAAAGAGCACTATGTTGATTTGATAATTTTTTTCGCCAATCATCATTTAAATTTAAAAAGTTAACACAGTTTGATTTCTTAATTTTCTCTCCGGTATATCTACCAGGCAATACATTCGGTGATGATTTATTATATATTGTTAATACATTATCCCTGTCATAATATTCCGGATTAATTTCTTCACCACCCGACATACTTGACGTATCAACATTTAAACTTTTTTTTAAACTATTAAACTCCGGTATTATTTTAAATGGTCCCGTATCACCCTCTAAACATTTATTAACAATTAATAATTTAATATCATACGATATTTCATTAAATTTTAACGCACCATGTTCTTTATATGTTATTAATTCATAATGATTACCATTTTTATAATTGAGAATAATATAATGTGATGGATTAAAAATACCTTTACTTTCTAATATAGTGTCATTTAAATTGCCACACTGCAGGACATTATTAAAATCTTTTGCCAAATAGTTATCCTTTGAAAAAATGATAAATTTAACATTGAGCAATCTTTCCATAGTTGATATAGTTGATGCATCGGCCCAAAAATTATTTGTTTGTACTATGGCCCGATATGCTTCAAGTGTGGTTATTCCTTTCATATATTCCCATTCTTGTATCATTTGTTTGCTTGTTGTCAGCTCTTCTTTAGTTTGTTTATGATTTTTAATTACCTGCTTTGATTGTATAATTATATTCTTTTGAACATCTCTCTCTTTTGTTTCTTTTAATCGGTTTTTTAACTCATCATGTTCTTTCTTATATTTATTTAAATCGCCCTTTAGTATATCAATTTGTGTTTTCAAATCAGTATATACCTCCTTGTTGGTATCGAAAGTAGCCTGCGTTGTTTCTTGAGATAGCATTTCTCTCTGTTTTTGAACGGAAATATTTTTTCCTACCATTTTTAAAGCTTGGTTTATGGCTAAAAAAAAACAATCTCCTCCTCCATCATTGATTAATATATCATAATTATTATTTTCTAAAAATTTAACAATCCACTGGTCGTCTTTATTTTCAATATAATTAGTTCTCTCAATTTTTGCCATACTCTTTGTTTGTTCTGGTAACACATTATCTTCTTCGCCAGCTTCAGAACCCTCTACACCAATTTCGGATTCCTCATCGCCACTTTCGGATTCCTCTTCGCCACTTTCGGATTCCTCATCGCCACTTTCGGATTCCTCCTCGCCACTTTCGGATTCCTCCTCGCCACTTTCGGATTCCTCCTCGCCACTTTCGGATTCCTCATCAGTATCTTTTTCGGGCTCTTTTATATTCTCATCAATCCAATTTTTGATTTTATCATTTAACCATTTTTTTTTAGTTTTTAAATCAATATCTAATTTGGACTCTACCATTCTTCTGATTATTTTAATTGATGCATCATCATTTAGTTTATCTTTATTTTCATTCAGTATTATTAATGTTTCTGCCCAGATAATATCTTCCGTATTATCATCATCAACACTTTTATATTTATTTAACAGATTTGAATTTACAAATGTAAACAATAATGGTTTAAATTCGTCTGATAATATATCGGGCGCACCAGTTTCATCTAAAATTTCATCTAATTTATCAGAAATAATTTCATATAAACCAATTCTTAGAGCAATCTTATCATTTTGTATAAGATAGATTGGAAAATATATAATTTGTTTATCTAATAAATCATATTTTGCTTTTCCTAAAGCAATAATTACTTTGATAGTAAAAATCTCACTTTCATACAATGTCGTTTTATAATTTTCGTCTTCTGGATGAAGTATTTTAATTTCAGAATAGTTTATATTTTTTTCTATTAAGGATTTAACCATTATAGATTAAATATATATTTTTTAAATACAAAAATATATATTTACTTTATTAAACTAAATGTTAAATAAACTAAATGTCAAATAAAATAAATTTATTTAAACATTTATCATCTTTTAGTTGTTTCATGTAAAACCATAATTGTTTTCTTTTATTAACTATATTTTTATTATCATTGTCCAATTCAAAAATAATAATTTCGTTTATTAACTCTTTTTTTTTTAAATTTCTTTTGTCTAATTGAATCTCATAATATGTAATTATTTGTTTTAATTGTTTCACACTATAATTTGTATTATAATCGGTCTCCAACGCTAATTTATGATCATTGCAAATTGAGTTTCTAATATCATTTATTAAATCATCAAAATTAATACATTTGTTATCATCATTATCGTCATTATCGTAATTATCGTCGCTATTCACATTATTCACATTATTCACATTATCCACATTATCTTCTTTATTATTTTCATAAATTTTATAAGAAATATTATTCATATTATAATATTATTATGTATACCATTTAAATGTTATTATATATTAAAATTACTTTATTAAATCCAATAAATCAATTAAATCCATATGTTTAAATTTACTTTTAGTTGTAAGACTGTTATTTTCACTTTTTTTTAATTTTGTAATAGAAACAATATTATTATAAATAACAGAATATTTATCATCGTCTCTTATATAATCAAATGCATTATTGATTAATATAAATAAATTCTCACATATTTCGTCTACAATATCGCTATTATTAATAGCATTAATCATATTAAAATTATATGTTTGGTTATCCAATATTAAATTAATAATATCTTCTTTTGGAAATAATTCTTGTTTCATTAAATTAATATAAAATAACGATAAATTTCGTTTTCGTTCATTATTTTTATTATTTTTACAAAAGTCATCATAATTCATGTTGGAGTCAATAACCTTGATATTTAGTAACTCGTCTTTTAGAATAGTATAATCATCATTAATATTAAATAGCGAGTTATCATATTTTTCTATAATAGATTTATAAAGCATAACATATATTTCTGAATATATATTTACGTTGCATACAGTATCTATGAATAATTTTTTAATCGTCTTAAAATGTTCAACATTGTTCTCATGAATTATATCAATCTCGTCCAATATTCTTACAGATAAAATATCATAATTTTTATTTGTTATTTTGTTTAGATTAATTCTTATTATATTAATATTTTTTTCTAAACCTTCTTTTTTTACAAATGTAGTAGGTTTAAAATTTTTAACATTATTCCAATTATCAGTAGATAGTTTTTTATTAGAATGTTTTTTTTCAAAAAAATTATTTGCTTTATTTAAAATAGTTAGCTTATTGCCAAGCTCTTGTATTAATTTTATAGTATCGTCTGTTATTACATAAGAAGAGGTCTTTTTTACGTCATCAAAAAAAGTAAGGTCGTATTTTAATACTTCTATGGATGACATATCAATAAGTAGTAGTATTATAATATATTATATATTTATATCTATTTAATAATATAATAAACTTAAAACCATAATATATTATAAAATATGTCGGATAATTTTAAAACAAAAAATGAAATAGAAAAGGATGGAGTAGAATTAGAAAAGGAACAAGTAGAAATAGAAATAGAAAAAGATGAAATTGACGAAATAGAAAGTTGGGATGATTTACCCGATATAAAAGAAGATTTGCTTCGCGGTATATATAGCTATGGGTTTGAAAAGCCAAGCCCTATTCAAAAAAAAGCGATATTGCCGATATTTAATAAAACTGACATAGTAGCGCAGGCACAATCGGGGACAGGCAAAACCGGTTGTTTTACCGTGGGAGTTCTTCAATTAATAGATGTAAATTTAAACAAAACACAAGGAATTATACTTTCTCCTACACGCGAATTATCCTTGCAAATAAAAAAAGTTATAGATTCGATAGGCACAATGATGAAAAAATTAAAAACTCAATTATTGGTGGGTGGACAAAGTGTGGAAACAGATATTAACGAACTGAAAAGTAATCCACACATAATTATTGGATGTCCTGGAAGGGTGTATGATATGTTAAATCGAAGAAAATTACTAATAGATAATCTTAAAATATTTGTATTGGACGAGGCCGATGAAATGCTGTCTTATGGATTTAAGGATCAGATTTATAATATATTTCAATTTTTACCTACAGATATTCAATTAGCATTATTTAGTGCCACTATGCCAAGTTCAATTGAAAATTTGGTAGAAAAACTTATGATAAAACCTAAAAAAATATTAGTAAAAGCGGAACAATTAACGTTAGAAGGAATAGAGCAATATTATGTAGCATTGGAAAACGATAAAGATAAGTATAGCGCACTAAAAGATTTGTATGGACTATATTCTGTAAGTCAGTGTATTATATATTGTAATAGTGTCAATCGCGTTGAATATTTATATAATTGTATGATGGAAGATAACTTTCCGGTATCACAAATTCATAGTAATATGGACAAGGAACAGCGCACATTAAGTTATAATGATTTTATTAATGGTAAAACAAGAGTGCTAATATCCTCTAACGTGACATCGCGCGGCATCGATGTCCAGCAAGTAAGCATAGTTATTAACTTCGACATTCCGAATTGTCAGCATAATTATTTACATCGCATTGGAAGAAGTGGAAGGTGGGGTAGAAAAGGAATGGGAATTAATTTTGTTACACGGAGAGATATTAATATAATGAAAGATATAGAAAAATTTTATTCTACCGAAATTAAAGAATTACCAAATAACATTGTGGAGAAAAATAAAACCTAATCGTTAAAATTATTTATTAAAATTAATAACTAATTTTAATGACAAGTTTTGAATTACCGATTTATTATAATGAATCGAAAAAAACATTACCAGAACAAATCGATTCGGATTTAGAATTATCAGTATTATACGATGACATATTTAGTTCTGACAATAAGTTTGGAAATTTAACACAAGATATGTGGAAACAAAACTACACAAATGATAAAAAATATTTAAAAGATACACAAAAATTATTAAAAAATAAATTTTCGATTATAAAAGATAATAACGTTCAAGATAATAACGTTCAAGATAATAACGTTCAAGATAATAACGTTCAAGATAATAGCAACCAATTATTAGCAATATGGGATAAAATTAATATTAATAATAATAATCACCACAACGATACTAATAATAGCAATGGTGATGATGATTTAGGATTCCATTCAAAGTATCAATATATTGAGTGGGAGAAACTTTACTTCTTGAATAAAAATTCGGAAGTGTTACAATTAATGAGTATTTATAATCTATCTTCGCCGATTATCTCTCTGTGCATTCCTATTATTTTTTTATTAATACCGTTTATAATACTTCGCGTTCAAGGAACAAATTTAACCGTTAAAAATTATTATGATATTTTGTTAGTTGTATTTCAGAAACATCAACTGGGACAATTATTTACTTTATCATCTGCTACATGGGATAAAAGAATATATATATTAATTTCATTGGTATTTTATATATTACAAATATATCAAAATATTAGATCTTGTATATCGTTTTACAATAATATGAAAGTTATACACGCAGAATTATTTGAATTAAAGGAACATGTAAATAATACATTACAATACTATGATTTGTTTGAAAATATTTGCGAAGAATTAACTACATATGATAAATTTATTACCAATATGAAAATACATAAACGCAAATTTTCAATTATGAAAAGAGAAATAGATACATTGGTAGCATATAAAATTTCATTAAATAATTTTAAACAAATCGGTAAAGTAATGAAATTATATTATGAATTATATCAGTGCCACGAACTTAAAAATAGTTTGGACTATTCTTTGTATTTTTGTGGTTATGTAGATAATTTATGTTGTTTACAACAGAAAATAGACACGTCAATTATAGGCAAATGTAAATTTACTAAAAACAAAACCAAATTTGTAAACGCATTCTATCCGATGATTCAAGAAAAACCTATAAAAAACACTTATAATTTAGATAAAAATATTTTAATTACTGGGCCAAATGCTGCAGGGAAAACAACTATAGTTAAAACAACCCTCTTTAACATTATTATTTCACAGCAAATAGGATATGGATTTTACGATAAGGCGTATTTACATATATACGATTTTATACACAGTTATATAAATATTCCGGATACTTCTGGACGAGACAGTTTATTTCAGGCCGAGGCACGAAGATGTGAAAACATTTTGACTGTTATAGAAAATAATAAAGAGGAGAGACATTTTTGCGTATTTGATGAGCTATACTCTGGTACAAATCCTTACGAAGCAATAGGAACAGGTGTTTCTTTCTTGAAATACTTAAATAAATATAGTAGTGTGTCGTTTATTATAACAACCCATTTTATTGAATTATGCAACAGGTTAGATAATAATAAAAAAATACTGAATTGTAATATGAAGGTTAACGCTCATGACGAAAAATTGGAATATAAATATAAAATAATTGAAGGAATTTCCAAGATTAAAGGAGGTGTTAATGTTTTAAAAGATTTAAATTATCCTGATGAAATTATAGAAAATACAAAAAAAATAATCGATGACTTAATTATTTAATATTTTTTGTAATAATTTTTTTATCAATAATCCAAATAAATGATAAAAACAATGTAAAGTAAACAATTAAAAAACTTGCTCTATCTTTTGGAAATAAAGTTATTTTTTTATACATACAATAGCGTATAAATCCGATTAATATAGAACCAACCACAAGTATACTATTTAAATTGTGTGATTGTGTTTTATTTAGATTAATATTAAATGGTTTCAATAAAGTGTTAAATATTGGACGAATAAATTCAGGCGAATCTTCATTACGATATCCAGGTTTCCATTTGTTTCTAATTTTTGCCTCTAAAGATGTAACGCAGCATTGGTTTGAACCATCATACCAATGGATTTTAATTAAACAAATTAATATTATTACATATTTGAACCATTCGCCCACAGGTGCATAATACGGAGACATCATAATTAATAAAATAATTATATGTATTGCGTATAAGAAATTAGCGAAAATTATATTAATCATTTTATATTATTATTTTAGATAATAAAATAAATCACCTTTAATTTTATAATATTATTATAATTCGTTTAATCGTTATTTTAAAACTATATAAAACATTTAAGAATGAAAATATTTGATTTTAAAGAAAATAATTTTATTATATTATTATTTTTATTAATTGGAGCAATCGGTTTAGTTATATATTATTTGAACAATCGTATTAATAATTTAGATAATACAATTTCAAGGCAAAATGAAATACTAAATAATTTTATTACTGATGTTAGAGATAATTTAAACGAACCACCCATGAATGTTATTGGTTCGCATCCATCGATGGGTGAATCTGGACCACCAAGTAAAGACGCAAGTGAATTAGCAAAAGCGTCTGCCGAAAATTATTTAAACAAACCTCAGGAAAAAATAATTGTTTCCGATGACTCGCAGAGCGAGGATGATAGCAGCGACTCGGATTCCGAATATGAAACGGATACCGATAATGAAACCGATGATGATAAAGATGATGAAAAAGACGATGATAAAGACGATGAAAACAATAATGAAAATATACTGAAAAGTATTAATTTAAATATAGAAAATTTAGATTCTGGACACAAACAAATGTTGGATATTATAAGCGATAAGCAAAAAATTATGGAAATTAAAACAATAGAAATAGAAGATTTGAACGAAGAAGATATGGAAAATAGACAATTATTAAAACAATTAACAACTGAGAATGTTACCGAGGACAATAAAAGTGAGGCGACCGATATTAGTGATGTTAGTGATGTTAGCGACGGGACAAACGCAGAGGAAGTAGAAAACGTAGAGGAAGTAGAAAACGTAGAGGAAGTAGAAAACGTAGATGCTGTAGAAAACGCAGATGCTGTAGAAAACGCAGATGCTGTAGAAAAGGACGAAGAGCCGCAAAAAGAAATTGTATTTCAGGGAAGTATTAGAAAAAAGAAATTAGCAGAATTAAAAGTTTTAGCATTAATGTATAAGTTAGATACCGAGGAAAATATTAATAATATGAAAAAAGACGAATTAATAAATCTTATTGAAAAAAATACCGATTAATAAAAAAAAATATCCTTACATATTAAATGAGTTGGGCAACCAGTTATTCACATTCAAATAATATGTATTATAATTTTCCGGCAATAATGGACGATGGTAGAAACTATGCTTCTTGGCAACCTGGCGCAGAAATAAATAACAATCTTAGAGAGAAACAAGGTATTATTACAAGCTCACAATATCGTAAATATTTAATTGCCAATGCTGATAAAATAATTAAAGGAAATCAGGTTGACTCTTTTAATGAAACTGGATTAAACATGTCTAATTATAGCAATGATAATAATTCCAATAATACAAACAATAATTATAATTCAAACGGACCGTTTATTTTCAACTCGGCAGTAGATAACAGAAAACCGAAAGGTTATGAAACAAGCGATTTAAAAAATATTTATTTATCAAGACATCAAATACAGAGTAGAATGGTTTCGCCAGTTTTAACACAGGATCAATTATTAAAAAAAATGTAATTCTATTTGCACTATAAAAATAATATATAATATTTTGAGTATATTATTTTTGAGTATATTATTTTTGAGTATATTATTTTTGAGTATATTATTTTTGAGTATATAATTAAAACAATATAGTATTTATTATAATATCTATTATAATAATCAGTGTAATGAAAATTTTGAGTATTGATGTTGGTATAATTAATTTAGCATATTGTTTAATAGAAATAAAAGATAATACTTATAAAATACTTTCTTGGGATACAATCAATTTATGTAACGAAACATATGTCTGTAAAGAAAATTTAAAAAAGAAAATTTGCAATAGACAAGCAAAATATACTAAAAATAATATTTATTATTGTAAATCGTGTGCCAAAAAATCAAAATTTATTATACCATCTAATACTTTTAAAAAAATACATCAAAAAAGAACCAAACTCGACGAATTAAAACACATTGCAAATGAATATGAAATTAAACTGAAAGACAATAGTAAAAAGCAAGATATTGTTGATACAATCTCCGCCTATTTAAAAGATAAATATTTGGATGTAATTGAAAAAACTAATGCTAATAATGTTTCTCTCATAGACATTGGAATAGAACTAAATAAAAAATTAACTAATGATTTATTTACAACGGTAGATAAGGTTATTATAGAAAACCAAATAAGTCCGATTGCAAATCGGATGAAAACAATACAGGGCATGATAGCACAATTTTTTATTATGAACGATATTAAAGATATAGAGTTTGTGGCTGCTTCTAATAAATTAAAAAATTTTATTACAACTAAAACAAGTTATAACGAGAGAAAGAAACTTGGAATTAAAATAACATTTGATATGATTGCAAGCGAAAATTATTTAAATGAATGGGAAGAACATTTTAACAAACATAAGAAAAAAGATGATCTTGCAGACAGTTTTCTTCAAGGACTATGGTATATTAAACAATATCATAATATATCGTGATTTCCGTGAATTTGTAGTTATAATATAATTATATATTTGCGTATTACTAATACTTAAAATTATGTGATATATATTTTAATTAATAATGGCAGAAGTTATAGATATTGATTTGGGAAGTTTAGATAATAACGTTATCGAATTAAATAAAGATGATTTTTCTTCGTCCAGAAAAAATAGCGATGCCGATAATTTCGTAAGCGATAAACCTTCTGTTAATTTTGGAGGAGGTATAGAATTATTAATGAACGATAAACGTAAGAGCGACGGAAGCGGCAAAGGTTCCAATGAGGTTGATTTAGGGGATTTAAATGACCTGGAAGCAGAACTAAACAATTTAACGGAAGATATTGAAAAATCAGAAAAGTCGCCATCGAAAAGTGGTCTGTTTAATTCTATTTTAACTCCTAATGAAAGTATCAAAATTAATACTGATGATAATATTGATATCGGAGAGAACAACATATTTGGTAATAGTAACAATAATAATATAAATGTCGGTAAAGCAACTGCTGCACAGGTTGATAATAGTTTCAAAACTTTTAATAATATACCACTAGACCCAGATAAAACATATTCGAATAAACCGAGGTTATCGCCGGAGGAAATGTTAAAAGAAAAATTTAGTATTTTACGCAAATTAGAAGCATTGGAAAAAAGAGGCGCCAAACTATCAAAAAAATATACTATGGAATCGTCACTTACTGAAATGCAAGGTGAATATGAAACGATAATGTCCGAAAAAGAAACATCCGCAAGTTGTAAATTTCAAGGACGCATGTTAATGGCGTGCATAACCGGAATAGAGTTTTTAAATAATCGCTTCGATCCATTTGATGTTAAATTAGATGGTTGGGCCGAACAAATGAATGAAAATATGGACGATTATGATGAGATATTTGCGGAATTACATGAAAAATACAAATCGAAAGCAAAGATGGCTCCTGAATTAAAATTACTTTTCCAATTAGGCGGTTCGGCTGTTATGGTACACATGACAAACACTATGTTTAAATCATCCATACCTGGTATGGATGATATAATGAGACAGAACCCGGAATTAATGCAACAATTCACCCAAGCCGCCGTAAATACTATGGGGGATACAAACCCCGGATTTGGTGGTTTTATGAATAGTGTAATGGGCAACGATGATACTCAACCGAATATTGCTCCTGGCCCACCTCCCGAACCGATTAGAACGCAAATGGCAAGAAGCCAGCGCTCGCAAGTTCCGGCAAACCGCCCCGATATGTCGGCCGCAAGAGGCGACGATGACGGAATAAATATTAATGATAATTATGAAAATATTAACTCGGGTGGATCGCGTCCTATCAGAAGCACCCAAGCACAACGTCCCGAAATGAACGGACCAAGCGACATATCCGACCTATTATCTGGTCTAAAAACCAAAACAATTGATATAAGTGCTCCTACACAAGAAAAAGATAGCAGCACAATAAGTATTCAAGAATTAAAAGAAATATCAAACGCAAGACAACCATCAAGAAGCAAACGCCGTCAAAAGAGCGATAAAAATGTAGTCAGTTTGGAACTTTAAAAGTAATGCCGTTATTCATAATTCAAATTATTTTTTTATAAAAATTGGTAACCTTGTATAACGATATTATAACATCGTCAATATCTTTTTGATTCATTAAAGGATATAATGGTAATGTTATAATTGATTCATATATTTTATCACATACCGGTAAACATGGTTTAACATCTAAAAAAGACTGATAAAATGGGTGTTTATAAATAGGTAAATAATGAATATTAACGCCTATCCCTTCTGATTTCATCGCTTTAAAAAATTCTTCTCTCGTACATGTTATTTTATTCAAATCTAATTTTATTACAAAAATATGATATGCGTTGGATGTATTATTATCTAAATATTCCACTATATTACCCAGTTTATTATTAAGTTCATTAATTTTAATTTTATACATTTCTGCTATGTCATTACGTTTTTGAATCCAAGTTGAAAGTTTTTTTAGTTGATTAATACCTAATGCACATAATAAATCACAAATTCTATAATGATATCCCAGTGTTACCATAGGCGAATATAATTGCCCTGTTTTCTCTCTTTCAGTAAAATCTGTTGATATTCCATGTGATCTAAATAATTTCATTTTATTATATAAATCAGTATTGTCTGTAAATATCATACCTCCTTCACAAGTAGTCATATTTTTAACAGGATGAAAACTTACTGTAGTAATATCAGCGATATTACCAACAAATTTATCGTTATAACTAATACCCCATGAATGAGCTGCATCTTGAATTAAATATAAATTATGTTTTTGACAAATATATTTAATTTTTTCATAATCACATAATTGTCCTGCAAAATCTACACATATAATAGCTCGGGTATTATTATTAATTAAAGTTTCTATTTTTTCGGGATCTATATTCATAGTATTTTCTTCAATATCACAAAATACAGGACTAGCACCACAATAAACAACACAATTGGCACTTGCTACAAAGCTAATTCCACTTACAATTACTTCATCAGTTGGTTTTAATTCAAGTGATGCCATAGCACAATGTAATGCTGCAGTACAACTACTGACAGCAAGAGCATATTTTGCACCACAATATTTTTTACATTCTTCCTCAAACTCAACAACTTTTGGTCCTGTTGTTAAAAAATTATTTTCTTCAAGAACACTTAATACTGCTTCTTTGTCTGTTTGGTCAATAGTTTGTTTTCCATATTGCAATATATTTTCTCTTATTGGAGTTCCTCCATGAATTGCAAGTTTACTATTCATTGTATAATATAAGTATTTTTAATTTAAGTAGATATATAATATTTTATATATATATATGTACTTAGTTATTCTTGGTGGAGATAATGATATAAGTGGTAATTTATCTAATTCCACATTAATGAGATTAAAAAAATTTGATGAAATATATAATAATTATAAAAATAATGATCCAAAAATTATAATTTCGGGAGGATTTCGTTTTTCAAAAATGTCACATTGTAGTATAATTAAAAAAGAATTACAAAATAAATATCCGAATATAGAAATTAATAAAGAATTTGAAGAAAACGACAACACCATAGACGAAGCTATAAATATTGGTAAATATTTAATTGATAATAATTCAAATAATGTTATAATTATTACATCAAATTGGCATATACCAAGAGTTAAATATTTATTTGGAAAAGTATTTGAATTAATAGATAATGTTAAAATAGAATATATTGAAACTGATGAAAATGAAATAGAATTAGAAAAAGAAGAAAAAATTAAACTGTATAATTTAAAACATAAACCTTATGGAAAATGGAAAGAATATATTTTAAATACATATAGTGATAAATTAATCAGCAAAGAATTTATTAAAAGTTTTGGAGAGCATGATTCTTTTAAAAATTATATAATTAATTTAACAAAACAATTTTGTTTTAAATTATTTTTAAGAAATGATGAGATTTATCAAAAAATAGAAGATTTTGAAAAACTTTGGTTAATTAATAAATATAAATATCAGCAATTTATATCACAAACTATTGGAAAAATAATGAATTTATATAATTTTGATAGTGAATATAGTAAACTAATTAATAATACTATGTGTCATTTTGATACTACAATAGCAGATAAAGAATTAAAAGAAAAGGGTATATTTATTCCAGATTTTAAAATAGATAATAAAATATGTCATAATATAATTTCAAAGTTGGGAGATAAATATTTTAAACCTTTTGATAATAATAATAGAATACTCGGGAAAGAATTTCTAGGAAAAAATGTCAAATATAATAGTAGTTCAACATTTTGGATAGATAATCAAAATGATATAGCATCAATATCAGAAGTACAAGATATAGCTAGTGACCCTTTTTTATTAAAAATAGTACAAAATTATCTAGGGTGTAAACCAATATTATGCCAAACTAACTTATGGTATTCTTGTACGAATAAATCACCAGAAAGAACTCAGCGATTTCATCAAGATTATGATGACATAAATTTTTTAAAAATTTTTATCTATTTAACTAAAGTTGGTAATAATAATGGACCGCATTGTTATATACAAAAATCACTTAACAATATGATTGTTCCACCTGGATATAATCCATCTACAAGATTAACTGATAAATTTGCAATAGATAACTATAAGGATAACATAAAGATATTAACTGGAGATATTGGAACTATTATAATAGAAAACACAAATGGATTTCATCGTGGAATGCCTGTATTGGAAGGAACAAGATTAATGTTACAATTACTGTATGCAAGCACCACGCTTCCATTTCAACAAGGATGTAAAAAATTAAATTTAGATATAAGATAAATTTGTGTATAAAATAAATTTATATATATATATATATATATATAAATATGGAAGAACTAATTAAAAATAATTATACAGATAAAAATACAGTGCATTCATATTTGGATACTTATAATAAATTATTAAAACCAATAAAATATAACGCAAAAAACATATTAGAAATTGGAATTAGTCAAGGTGGAAGTATTTTATTATGGCATGATTTTTTTATTAATGGAAATATATATGGTTGCGATATTGTAGATAATATTAAAGTAGATAATATAAAAAATAATAAAAGAATTAATTTATATTTCGAAAATGCTTACAATGAAAAATTTATTACAAAAAATTTTTCAAATAATAACTTAAAATTTGATTTTATAATAGATGATGGACCACATACATTAGAAAGTATGAAAAAATTTATTAATTTATATTTACCATTATTAGAAGAAAAAGGTATTTTTATAATAGAAGATATTCAAAATATAGAATGGTTTAATGAATTGATAGAAATAGTTCCAGAAAAATATAAAAAATATATAGAATTATATGATTTGAGGAAAAATAAAAATAGATATGATGATCTATTATTTGTAATAAATAAAAATAAATAAATATTTAACAATATTTATTAAATAAAAAATCAAAAAATGGTAAATAGTAATCTTTAACAATAATCGATATATCATAATTATCTTTTATTTTCTTCATTATTTCTAAACCTCTATACCAAATATCTGTTTTATATGTTTTTTCTGCATATTTTATCATATTAATTACCTCATTATATTCTGAACTTTGTAATAAATATGGATAATCTGTTCCATCTACTTTTTTTAATAATTCTTTGACTGAAATATCATTTGTTGTAATAATGTTACAATTTAAAACTGCTGCTGTTTTTATTTTTATAGAGGGCTTAATATTATACTCCCAACTATCTTTATCTCTTATACTAATATGACAATTATGTAAACCTTCTTCGGCTTTTAAAACTAAATGATATTGTCCATATTTTTTTACATTATTTGTTACTATATTATTTTCAACTAGTTTATTTATATGTAGACAATTATTATTTTTATGACCCATATAGCCATTAAATACTATTGATAATTTTTCTTGAGAATTATCATTTTTTTTTAATTGATGCCAACGTTTATCATAATGATGTTTAATAATAAAACAAGGTTTATTATATTTTTTTTCATATCTGTTTTTAACATATTCATTTTCACAAATAAAAACATCTATTAAATCTATTATATTGTTTATAAGTAAATCTGGAAAGTCGTAATTATCGTTATTAATATCATCTTCAACTTCAAGCCAATCTAATATATCAACAATAATAATATTATTATTATTTTTTGATTTTCTAATATATTCAATATTTTTTGTAAAATCAGATTTAATAAAAATTATAAAAGAATTTTTAATAGAAGTTATATTATTTGTAATTGTTAATTTATTTTTATATTTATTGTTATATTGTATGTTTATTTCATTAACTACATCTATTGTTCTCATAAATTTACCGTCAGCTATACCTCCTGTAGGCATTAATTTACCACAAATATTATAAAAAAATATTTCTTTATTCATAATATATTAATCTATTACTTTTTTGTTTATATTAAAATTAATTAATAAAATAAATTCCAACGAAGTGGGGTTCCTCTTTCTATATCCATAGTAGCTTCTTTTCCAAGTACTTCATCATAAAACCTAGTATGCAATCCATTACCAGGTCTTATGGATCTAACATTTTTTTCTGTTAATTTCTCTCCCTTTTTAACATCTTCAACTACAAATAATGAGCGACGAAATTTTTTACTAGATGATTCACTATTTACACCTGCATATGTTATTTTTCCGATTGTTTTTTCAACAATTCTAACACTATCTACCATTTGTTTAAATTCATCAGGTAGGAGAGAAAACGCATCATCGGGACTTCCACTATCTCGAGAGAGAGTAAAATGTTTCTCAATAACCCTTGCTCCTAATACTACAGATGCTATTGGAACTTCTATACCTAATGTATGATCTGATAATCCACCGACTACATTAAAAGTATCCATCATATGTTTGATAGTAATTAGGTTAGCATCATCTGGTTTGGCTGGATAAGCACTAGTACATTTTAACATACAAATATGTGTTGTTCCATGTTCTCTCAATAATGATACGGCATCATTTAACTCACTAAGAGATGCCATTCCAGATGAAATAATAACTGGCTTACCAGTTTGTGCAATCCGTTTTATAAGAATATGGTCAGTAATTTCAAAAGAAGCTATTTTATATGCAGGCATATCAAGAGTTTCTAAAAAGTCTACTGCAGTAGTATCAAATGGAGAAGTAAATAAATCCATTCCTAAGGAGTTTGCATATTCTTTTAATTCTTTATGCCATTCCCACGGAGTATATGCTTTTGAATATAAATCATATAATGTTGTACCCTCCCATATTGACCCATTTAAACAATCTTTAAAAATTGGTTTATCGCAGTTTAAAGTCATTGTATCTGGTGTATATGTTTGTAGTTTAATTGCATCTGCTCCAGATTTATATGCTTCATCAATTAATTTAAAACATATTGTTTTATCTTGATTATGATTACACGAAAGTTCCGCAATAAAATATGTGGGATTATCTTTATTTATAACTCTATTATTAATAATAAATTCTGGCAATTCCATATAATTATAATTTTTTTGTATTTAAATAATTATAATTATAAATACTATTATATAATATGTCTATTATTATACAACCAGTAGAAAAGACAGAAGAAAATGGTAAATTAATTATGATATGGAGGAATGATAAAAATACAAGGAAAATGTCATTTGATTCTAAAATAAAATCATGGGATACATTTAAAATGATATTTGAAGATAATTATTTTAATAATTATTTACCGCCATTGTTTGCTTATTATAATAATGAAAAGGCAGCATTTATTGGATTTATATGTAATAATACTGTTGATATAGAAACAACTGAAGAAATATGTAAAATTGGAATAAATCTTAATCCATACTATAGAGGTAAAGGATTAGGTAAACTAATCATAAAAAAATCTATTGAATATATTAAAATAAATTATCCATTTGTAAAAAAGATCATAGCAAATATTAAATCTATTAATATTGCTTCCATAAAAGTATTTGAATCTTGTAATTTTGAATTTGTTAAAATATACCAGTTAAATAATGAAAAAATATATAAATATCAATATATAATGTAATTATCGAATATATATTTAAATATATATATATATATATATCTAATATTTATATTAATGAATAGTTTACCATATTATTGATGATTTTATATATGTATTAGGTGGAGTTAACACAACACGTGGAACAAATAAATATAAAGGATATACAGAATATACATACAATAACGTAGTTGACAATTGGAGATATAATATAAATGAAAACAGATGGGAAAGTTTACCAGGTATTTCTATTCATATATGTGGTCAGGGCAGTGTATTATATGAAAATAGATATATTATTCTTATGGGAGGAATAAAATATAATACGACATATGTGAATGATAAAATAATCGAAACAAAAGTATTGGATCAAAATTATAGATTACCATATAACAATATATCAACAATTAAAAATCAATTTATCACGCAAGAAAATACAGCCAATCAATATAATTGGTATTTTAGTAATATTATAGTGATTTATGATACTTTAAATAATGAATATAAAATATCCGATACGGTTCTTCCTCTAAATATTAATATTCCAAAAGTAATATTATATAGTAAATATATCTATATAATGGGAGGAGAAGGAAATCCCAGATTAATTAATAACATATATTACGGCAATTGTATTTCACTAGCACTTAAAATATGTATAGATTAACATATTAAATTTAAATATTCACATTATTTAACAAATTTAAAACATCATAAATAGTAAAATTAGGGTTACTTTTATATAAATGTTTATATATTTTAGAAATAAAATCATAATCATCCTGAGTATCCAAACTTAGATGCAAAGAAGATAAATCTATATTTTTATAAATTTCTGTATTTTGTATTATGAATTCTTTATTCATATAATTTCTAACCATATAAGGACAAACATGTTCTTTATCAAAATTAGATATAGCATTTCTATATGTTTTTTCTAATATTTCATACGTAAAAATTTGAGGATTACAACCATCAGGAAAACCACCCATTTGTTTTTGATTATCACCTTTTATATATTTTGGTTGTAAAAATACTAATGTATTTTGTATAAAATATGTTATCATATTATCAACAATATTTACATCAACCAAAGGACAATCTGATGTTATACGTATTATTATATCGGGATTTTCATTTTGAACCGACATATAAAATCTCTCCAATACATTATCCTCACTTCCACGATAATAATTAATATTATTTTCTATACAATAATTTTCTAATATATCATCAAAAGAGTTTGTTGTAGTGGCTACAATTATTTTATTTATATATTTACTTTTTGAACATCGATCAATAATATGCTGTAAAACTGTCTTCTCTTCTATTAATTTCAATACTTTTCCAGGCAAACGCGATGAATTCATTCTCGCTTGTAAAATCAATGTAATATTCATTAATATTATAACATAAATATATTTATATTATAATATTATTGTTATTAAAAATGATTGATTTAGTTATTGGAACCGCTCAATTGGGATTAACGTACGGTAAAACTAATATTACTGGAAAACCTACTTCTGAATTATCAAAACAAATAATAAAATATGCTATAGATAACAATATAAAAACTTTTGACACAGCTTGAGAATATGGCGATTCTGAACAAATATTATCTTCAGTAAATGACTACACTAATGATAGTTGTATAATAACAAAATTATGTAAATTTGATTATAATAATATTTTAGAGAGTGAAATTATAGATAAAATATATGAAAGTATTAATACATCAATGCGTAATTTAAATATAAATAAATTACCCGTATTATTATTACATGATTACAAATTGTAATGCAAAATATTATATTGAAACACTTGAAATATTTCAAAAGAGATTTAAATTTTCAAGCAAATTAGAATTATGTCTAGCTTATGTTAAATCATTAAATTGGATAAATGGAATAATAATAGGAATAGAAACTATAGAACAATTAAAATATAATATAGAATTATTTAATAAAGTAAGAAAACTAAAAGAAGAAGAATTAAACATCATAAAACTTACTTTTAAAAATACACCAACTAAATTACTTGATCCTAGGGTATGGTAATTAGAATTTATTAGCTAATATATACTATTATCACCCTAAATTTTAGTATCTTTCTTATCACTAATTAAATTATGTAGTTCTTCAGTTGTCATCATATCGCCGCCGCTTATATATTCTGTTTTTTCTTGTCGTATTTTAATATTATCTGATTTATAATTAGATAAATATCTATCAAAGTTATTTTCTATACCTAGAGCAGTATTAGATAAAATTATAAAATAATTATCACATTCATAACAATTATTAGCTTCTAAAGTATTAATCATACATTCATTAATCTTTTCTCCTGGTCGTAGACCTATAATTTGTATTGGTACCTTATTATTAATTGCCTCACATAATTGAATTATATTATAACTTTTTAATTTTGGAACAAAAATTTCTCCGCCTAACATTTTTGAAGAACAATTTAATACAAAATTAATTGCGCTTTCTAATGTTAAATTAAATCTTGTCATCTGTGAATCTGTAACAGTAAATTTATTTGCTTTTTCTTGTTCTAAAAATAATGGAACTACTGAACCACGACTTTTAAATACATTACCATATCTTAAGACACTAAATTTAATATCTTTGTCTCCTACAGTATTATTTGCTGCAATAAATAATTTTTCAAAACATAATTTAGTTGCGCCATATAAATTACAAGGAGAGACAGCTTTATCTGTACTAATAGCAATAACATTGCTAACATTATTAACAATAGCTGCTTTGATTACATTTTCAGTACCATAAATATTAGTTTTTATTGCTTCTGAAGGATTATATTCAAGTGCTGGCACTTGTTTTAATGCAGCTGCATGAAAAATTATATCTACACCATTAAACGCTTCAATAAGTCTTTCTTTATCTCTTATATCGCCTATAAAATATCTTAAACAAGGGTATTCTGTAACGCTGAAATTTTTTTGCATCTCACTCTGTTTAAATTCATCTCTAGAAAAAATAATAATTTTCTTTGGAGTAAAATTATTTAATAAAGTTCTTAACATTTGTTTGCCAAATGAACCGGTTCCTCCTGTAATTAATATAGTCTTGTTATTTATAAAAGTTTTATCAACATTTAAAATATAACTCATTATAATTTATGATATTAAATATTGTTTAAATTATTTATTACTAACTATATATGGGGGTCTTTATCTAATAATAAAAAGTTGATTTGATCCGTAAAAGTATTAAACTTCATACTCATATATTCTTTTAAATTATATATTTTAACATTAACAGTGTTTTTATATACATTTAACTTTTTGTAATTATGTAATTCATAACTTGAATATATTAATATATTAACATATTAATATTTATATAAATATTAATAATACTTAAATTAATATTAATTAATATTATATAGTCTAGCATTATATAATTTAAAACTTATTATTATATCATCATATGATATAATACTATTATTATTCCAAGAAACTACATAATCCAAAGAATCTACTATAGATATTTTATCAAATGAATCAAATTCATACCCAGTTAATATGTTATTATCTTTATCATGCAATTGAATTAATACATACCCCATATCACTTACTTGTAAATTTATAACTAATTTATTTTTATTAAATTTTGTTAATTTAATTTGAAATGTACATTCACTATCAGATTTATTAGTAATATAACAAAATCTATCTAATTTTGAGGAATATATATTCATACAGTTATTTATTTTATTAGAAAAATAAAAATACATTTTATTATTATGTATGTAGGGTTTATTTGTAGCCATTAAAAGACATTCTATACTAGTTATATCATTATTTATTAAAATTGGGCCTATCATATGATAATGAATACAATCATATGAATAAAATAAAACATTATATTGTTTATTATCCATAGAGTCGTATGCATTATTTATTCTTTTAACATATGGTAAAATAGCTATATAACAATCACCCAATTTAAAAAAATTAGATATATAAATATTTGAATTAAAATAATTATAATTGTCGCCAAAATTAACTAAATTATATTCTGACCAATTTATTAAATCGGGCGATGTAGAATATTGAATCGTTCTTCGTCCTGTACCAATATTTGCACGATGATATAAAAAATATAATTCTTTTTCATCATTATAAATAATAGAACCCAAAGAATCATATACAGTCAATCCATTTCTACATCTTGAAATAGTTTTATTATCACTATATCCATAATGTCCATCATATCTTCCAGGATGAATTCCAGATATTATTGGTAAATTATCATTTAAACAAAATAGTTCATCCTTATTATTTTTACAAAACAAATGTAATCCGTTTGCATAATATGGGCATGGAATATTTGGATTATATATTTTATGGTAACCTCCCATTCTGATATTATAAGGTTTACTATCTATAAATGGATATTTACTATGATAATTATCATATAAAATATTATTTTTAAATTTATCAAGTGAACATATACCTTGCCCCTGTCCTCCAATTGATTTAATGTTATTTTCTTTATCTTTAAAAAAATACATATTATGTGATGCTACCTCAATATTTATTTTAAAATCATTATCAAAATATAATTCTAATGGATTTATTATATTTATTCTGGAAGTTAAATCTTCATAATGGTTTAATTCATAATCATTATTCGAAATTCTACAATATATATAATTATCTACAATTGACATATAAGTTATATTATTATCTAATTTTATAGATTTTTCTAAGTGAAGTTGTATTGGACAAATAATAGTATTTATACTATTAAAAATTTTATCATTAGTAAATAACATTTACTATATATTAATATGAATGTTATTTAATTTATTAAATAAATATATTATATTCATTTAAATTTCCATTTTGACATAACAAATATATAACTAATTTATTATCTATTATTTCATGACCCTGCGTAACATCACCATGTATTTGATAATTATAATTATCTATGATATCTTTTTCAAAAGTAAAATTTATACCATCATTTGATGATATTAACCCAATTTTTGCGTTATCTTTTAACATTTGTACATTTGTAACATTAAAATCATTATTATAATATCTAATTATACCTAATACTTTATTATTATGTGTAAACATATAAGTTGTATAAACATTTATATCCTTGTTAAGTTTAACTTCCGTATAATTATTTTGCCAGTTGTCAATATCATTAGATATAAATACTTGTAATCTACGTTTCTGGCATGCTGGATTATATCTACAATATAAATAATATATATCCCGAATTTCATTATAAACCAAAGATGGCTGACTATCAAAACTACAACAATTATTTTTAAATCCCCAATCTCTATCTATAATTTTAACAGGAGTAGACCATATTTCGCAATCTTTTGATTTCATTAAATATAATCCTTTCCAATAATTTCCCCAGTGACAATGTGGTGCTAAGTTATTTCCAACTAAATAACTTGGTTGACTTACTCCGCCTACTCCAATATAAAAATTATTTATTTTACAAATACTAAAATTATGAGATATACTGTTATATGTAAATATATTTTTATAATAATTTTCTAAAATATTATCACTTATATCAGAGATAATTGTTGTTTCTAAATCATATCGTGTACCGGTTTGTATAACATATGCATGTCTAGCACTACATATTAATTTATTTATAGAAGGTATTATATTACCATAACAAAAAACTAAATCTTTCTTATTAGATAATGCGTCTAAAAGGGAATTATTCATATTTAATATAATAAAATTAAATATTTAAATATTTAAATATTTAAATATTTAAATATTAACAATGATTTTATTAATTTAATTAATGATAAGAGAATTATACATTGGTTTTGTCAAAATATGACATTTAAACATTTAAAACGCCGACTTATCTGTAAATATTAATTTCCAAATATGTTCTAATACGAAACCATTACTATTGTTACTAAGCAACCATTCGCGCAATTTAATATAAAAATTTTTTTCATAATTTAAAATTGAATTTTTATGACAAATAAAGAAAGCACATGTTTCAGTAGTATACTGTTTGGGTAAATTAATTCCATGTTTTTCGCAGCATATTTTTATAGAATCTTTTGACGGTAATGAATGTAAATCACATATTCCATCAGTAATTGTTCTTCGATGAATAATACCATTTTCCCTCCAAGATGATGGATATAATGCAAATTGTTGTTTTTTATTAATAATATTATTGCAAAAATTAATAAATTTATTATAATCACCTATATGATTGTTAGTATCATCTTGGATAAAAATTGTGTATTCAGATAAGTTATTATAATTATTTATTATATGATTTAAATAAGTTTCGCCTTCTCTCCCTATATTATTTAAATGCTTTTGTATTGAATTATTTTTTAACGTTATTTCATAACCAGATTTATTATAAACTATAACTTTATATTTATAGAAAAATTTGTTTTCAAATAAATCCAATAATTTTAAGAATTGATTGTTCTTATAATAAGATACTATAATATCACAACTTGTCATTATATAATAAATATAATAAATATAATAAATATATATCTAATATTTAAATTATTTATTATTAACTATTAACTATATATGGGGGTCTTTATCTAATAATAAAAAGTTGATTTGATCCGTAAAAGTATTAAACTTCATACTCATATATTCTTTTAAATTATATATTTTAACATTAACATTGTTTTTATATACATTTAACTTTTTGTAATTATGTAATTCATAACTTGAATATAATGTTTTTATATTTTTATTAAAAACTAACGCACTACTACTAAACGAAGATTGTGAGTCTACAAAATGTATAGCATTCATTATTATTTTAAAATCTTCGGCGGCATCTTTAAATTCTATGAAACTATTGGTATATGTCTCTAATAATTTTTTTATAGTTGGATTTCTATAATCTTCGCCTAAAATTTTAATATATTTATAATTTGAATTATCAATTATATCTTTATAAACATAAAAAGGAACATGTTTCCAAAAATTAGGATCGCCTGTTTGAAATGTATCCCCACCACGAATATGTATTATTAATGTTTCTTCAAAATTAATGTTACTATCTATTTTATAATTTATAAATTTACTAATTATTTCTACAATTTTTTCATAATTAGAATAATCAATATTATAATCCCAAAATGAATTAGTTATATTGTTATTTAAATTATTTCCATCAAATAAATAATCTGGAAAATTTTTCAGTATATCTGGTTGAAATTTTTTTAATAAAATAAAATTTATTTTTTCAGGAATTTTAAATGATAAAGCATAACTGATCGTTTTCATTATTTGAGAAATATTATTTCCAAGACGTCCAAACGGTTTAATTATTAACATATATACATAAATATTAATAATATTTAAATTGTTATTAATTTATTTATATAAGATATTATATTACCATAACAAAAAATTAAATCTTTCTTATTTAAATATTAACAATTATTAAATATTAACAATTATTAAATATTAAATATTAAATATTAACAATTATTAAATATTAACAATTATTAAATATTAACAATTATTAAATAAATATTAATAATATGCAAGAAAATAATAACTATTATGTTTCAAGTAGAGGTTTATTAAAATCATGTGATTTTTTTTCATTTACACCTCATTCCAGTATTAGACAATTAATTAATTATCCACAATTAGAAAAAATTAAAAGTATTAAAAATCCAAGTATTTATATTTGTAGTAGTGCTATTCATCATTTTATTAACATTATGCTTCCATTAATTAATTTCTCTTTTATACTTGTTTCAGGTGATTGTGACGAAACAATACCAAACGAAATTTTAAATAACAATGATTTTATTAATTTAATTAATGATAAGAGAATTATACATTGGTTTTGTCAAAATATGACATTTAAACATAATAAAATTACAAAAATACCAATAGGTTTGGATTATCATACATTAACACAACGACCATTATGGGGACCAATTAGTAGTTGCCAAGATCAAGAAAAAATGTTAACTATGATTAAAGATAAATCTGTACCATTCTATAATAGAAATATCAAATGTTATGCAAATTTCCAATTTTCTATGAATACAAAACTAGGTTATGATAGAAAAGATGCTTATCAAAAAATAGATAAAAAATTAGTATATTATGAAGAAAATAAAGTATCGAGATTGATTACGTGGAACAAACAAAAAGATTATGCGTTTGTTATTTGTCCTCATGGTGGAGGATTAGATTGTCATAGAAATTGGGAAGCATTATCTTTGGGATGTATACCAATTGTTAAAACATCTAAAATTGATAAATTATATGACAATTTACCAGTATTAATTGTTAGTGATTGGAATATTATTGATAATAATTTACTGAATAATACAATTAATGATTATAAAAAAAAATTTGAAAATAATGAATTTAATATGGAAAAAATTAAATTAAATTATTGGACTAATGTAATTAATAGTTATAAATAAAATAATAAGTGAAATATTTATAATTAATTAATAAATATATAAAATTTTATTATTATATATTTATTATGACATCTTGTTTAATATGTGGTTGTGTTAAAAATTGTGAACAATATTTAGATAATGTATTTAATAATATAGAAAAAATTCAAAAATTATTTATAAAATCTAAAATTATTATTAGTTTTGATGTTTCTAATGATTTTACATTAAAAAAACTTATAGAATTAAAACAAAAATATGATATTGATATTATTATTAATAAAGATCCAATAACAAATAGTCGCACAGTAAATATTGAACGAGCAAGAAATAAAATATTAAATAAAATTTATAATGAATACAATGAATATGATTATTTTATTATGATTGATATGGATGATGTATCATCAAAACCTATAAATATTGATGTATTAAAAGAAATATTAGATGAAAAAAAAGTTAATATTTGGGATGGACTTTTTTTTAATAATGCTAACTATTATGATTTTTGGGCACTTAATTTTAAAGATTTTCAATACTCTTGTTGGCATTCCAATAATGTCAAAAAATTAATTAATTTAATGAATCAAGAATTTAAAAATGAAATAAAAAATAAAGAATTTATGGAATGTCAGTCTGCTTTCGGTGGTTTCGGTATTTATAAAATAAATAAATTTAATAATTGTTATTACAGAAGTTTAATTGATTTATCGTTATTTAATAAACAAAATATTGAAAATATGCATAAAAAATATAAAATTCAATATAAAATTAATTCAAATATTTATGATTGTGAGCATAGATATTTTCATTTAAATGCAATTCGACAAAATAATGTAAAATTATTTATTTATAATAAAAATTTATTTCCTCCATATATAGGTGAACATACAAGTTTATTATATTAAATTATTTTCTTCTATATATTTTTCTAATATTTTTTTATGATAATTAGCGACTTGCTCTGTTTCATTGCGTAATTTTATTGTATTATCTTGAAAAATTAAAAGATTCCCATTTCCTGTAAAATTGGGTATATTGTGTATATCATATCTCGGTTGTCCTCCATTATTAATACATAAATGATTTTGTAATGGATATAAATATTTTGGACGATAAACCATATTATACCAATCGTCGCAACACCAATTTTTTATTTCTTTTGGAAAAAAAAATCCAAATATTTCCATATGTTTTCGTGATACGAAAGCTTGTGTTAAAATTCTGTTATTATTATTTATTGGTCCTGCTAATCCCACATTTTTGTTTTCCTTTAATCTCTCTATACAAGCATTAATCCAATTATTAGTTTTAAATTCCATATCATCCCCACATTGATAAAAATAATCACAATTATTATCATACGCATGTTTAAATAATATATTCCACATTAATGTTACGTGTCCTTTTTCTATATTTTCCATCGTAATAAAAATAAATTCTACAAAAGGAAATGCTTTTGAAAATTTTAATATTTCTTCTTGTTCCTCTGAATTATCAAATATACGATCGTTCTTGTCAATACCTATATAAACTACGTATTTGTGTTCTTTATTTAAAGTAAGTAAAAATGTTTTCAAAGTCATATTATAAAGATAACTATCTTTAATACTTTTCCATTCATCGCGTTGTTTACTTGTAGCCAAAACCAATAATGCTATTTTAAATTCTTGATTAGACATAATATATAAAGTCTTCAATAATTTATATATTATTTATTGTTTATTATTTATTGTTTATTATTTATTATTTATAAATAAAATTGAAGTTATAAATAAGATATAATATATTATATTAAATGTTATCAGAAGAAGAAATTAAATGGTCTGGTGAAGCAACTATATACGAATATGGTTCTGCTGCAAATCCTAAAATGGAACATATTCCTGTTCTCGAACATCCACCAACACTCCATGAAAATGGAGATACTCGTATTATAGGGTTTGAAGTCAATAAAGAGCTTGATATTAATTATAATTGTACATCTCCTAATCTTATGGCTTCGTTCGTGCGAATTTGTATAGGCGATACCATAAAAACAACGGCAAACGCTACTTCTCAAGCATTTTATGTTATTAGAGGAAACGGATTGACAAAATCAGAACACGGTGAAATATCATGGGAAATTGGAGATTTGTTTGTTGTTCCTGTTACCAAAGGACTTATTGAACACACGTGTATTAGTGCCGATAATTTTGGTGGCGCAGCGCTATATTGGGTTCATGATGAACCTCTTATGGAATATCTCGGTGTTTCTCCAACAAAAGCTAAGTTTGAACCAACGTTATTTAAGCGTGAAAGTATGATTTCTGAAATAGAAACTATTAAACACTCAGACGTGGAAGGTGAAAGAAATCGTCTTGGCGTTCTATTGGGAAATAAGGCGTGTGAACAAACAAAAACATTGACACATGTTTTATGGAGTCTATTGAATTCTATCCCACCCAAAAACACACAGCGCGCACATCGACACAACAGCGTTGCGTTAGATCTCGCAGTATCTGGAAACCCTAATGTGTATACGCTTATGGGAAAAGAAATAGACACAGATGGTAATATTATAAATCCTATTAGGTGTAATTGGACACCAGGTGGTGTATTTATAACACCGCCTGGATGGTGGCACTCACATCATAATGAAAGCGATGAGGTTGCGTGGGTTTTGCCAATGCAAGATGCCGGACTTTACACGCACCAGCGAACGCTTGACATACGATTTGTAGACGAAGAACTTGAATTAAACCGGAATGGAAAAATACGTGGATCTGCTTTTAACATTAGCGATAAAGATTATAATGGCATGGTTGAACAAACAAAATTAAAATATTAAAATATTAAAATATTAAAATATTAAAATAGTATTTTTATTAACTATTAACAGAATAACGCTCTTCCAAAATTCCCAAAAATAACCAACATACTGTTAATAAACAAAACCAAACAACCATTTTATAAATACATCTAACAGTTTGCTTACAACACGGTTTTCTTACTAATTCGTCACAAAGTTGTTCATATGTTAATAATGGTTTTGCTTTACTCGAGCATATTAAACAATTCATTTCGTTTGTGGGACGATTTTTTAACCATTTAGCAAAACATGTTTTATGTATATAATATTTGCAATCACATTCAGCATTTAATAATTTTGAATGTAAAATACATGGATTTTTTTTATTATCATAAATTTCTAAACATATCACACAATTTTTTTCATCTTCCGTTTCATAAATTTCCACTGTATATTTATCATTATAAATTTCCTTATTTATAATGTTGTTATCATCTACAAGAGGATTTTTAATAGTTATAATATGGTCTTCATTATCAATATCTAACGATATCATCTAATATTTAATATGTAATATTTAATTAGATATTATATATAAATCGTTTAAATTATATGTAAAATTCCTATTATTATTTATAATGGAGAATTTAAAAAATGTCATTGAAATTTTAAAAAAAGATAGAATTGATATAAGCAATGAGAGAGATGTCCAAACTAATAAAATAACTTCATTAACAACTCAACTAACAGATATACAAAAGGAAATTGACGAAATTAAAACATCACTTACCGAATCAGAATTAAAATTAAATAATTTAGATTCTACAATTAAAGATACAGAATCTGGTTATAAAAAATTGGTTTTAGCCGGAGAGAACCTAATGAGCATAGTTTCCCAAAGTGTTTCAGATATTGATAAAAAATTATTAGAAAATAGCACATCAAATACAAGAAATAGTGCATCTAATACAAGAAATAATAGATCAGTTTCTTATAAAATAAATTCGGTATCGGCAAAAAATAATGGTTTAGATTTAGATATTAATAATTTCAAAAAATGATAACAATGTCAAATTTTTTATTGTATTAATTTTTTTTTAAATATTTTTTTTTAAATATCTTTAATAATTTCATTAACATTGTTCACATATTCTTTCGGAATGTAATTAAAATCTATAATCATTCTATTTCTCTCATATAATTCTTTAGCATTCGGTGTCGTTTCTAATTTTTTTTCAAATAACTCTTTATCGTTATAATATTTTTCTGCTGTTTTTATTCCACATTTCGGAAATACAGAAGGTATATTATCACTTTTATCCCCTGTTATTATTTTACAAAACAAATCTTTATTAGCATCATTAAAACAAGCCTTGCTGTCTGTTAGTTTTTTAAATTTAAGATTCATCAATGTTATATTTTCACATGCCAATTGTAAATAGTCCATATCACTTGTAATAATCCATATTTTAGCATCAGGATATTTTAGTAAAATATGTTTTGATGTTAGTGCTATAATATCATCTGCTTCAACGTTGTTCTCTTCGATTACTCTTTTACACCCTGCCTGTGTAAATAAATTTGTTTCTGTGCCATTAATATTATCATTATTATAAGCAATATCGAAGAATAATTTCATATGATTGCAACTTTGTCTTCCGCCCTTATAGTCGTCTATGTTTTTATTCCGCCATATATTCTTTCTTGAGCAATCCTTTCCAACATAGGTAATAGCATCCTTTATTTTTAATTTTTTTTCTATTTCATGAATTTTAGAAACAAATGTCTCCTTATATTTTTCTATAAATCGTTCATTCTCAAACGGTATGTCTGTTTCATCTTCCTGTTTTGCCAATTTCCACCAAACACATAAAGCATGATAGCGATAAAATACATAATAGCTTCCGTCAATTAATATAAAATTCATAGTTTTATTAATATAGTTATTACTTATTAAATATTTCAATTTAATAATTAATAAATTTTATGTTATCAAATTTTTTAATTTTTTTTTATAAATAATAATGCCATTTCTTTTGATCTTTTTATATCAGCACAATTGATAAGTTGATGTTCTGTAATTACATTTTTATTGCTGCATGTTGGACACGACCAGTATAGTCCACCAATATCATCATTGTCATCAATATAAAATTCTTTATCATCTTCGCCTTGCCAAACTATATCATAAGGTTGCAAATATTTATTTAATTGTAATTGTAAACAAGAATAACATAATTTACAAGAACATGAATAAAAAGAATTACAATTAATTAAATGCGGTTTTTCATTTTTACAAATAATACATTTATTATTATTTAATAATGAAGTATATATCTTATTGTCTTTGTTTTCATCGTGATTAATGTTAACTTTTACGTTATCATAACTCATTTTATTAATAAATAATTTATTTCTTAAATAATTTATTTCTTAAATTATTTATTTCTTAAATTATTTATTTCTTAAATTATTTATTAATTAATAAAATTTATGTTATTAAGTTTTCTATTTCATTAGCAAACATAATATTGCTTACTTTTTTAATATTTTCCATATAAGATATCTTATTATTTAAATTGCTGCTTACACTATCTCCTATAATTTGTGACACTTGAATTCTACAAAATGTTTTAGACAGTCTTAAGTTATATGAATATAATATAGCATTAACATCATACATATCTTTGGCGGTAATATTTTTATTTTTGTTGAATATACTTGCCGCTATAAGTCCCAGTTTTTCTCTCAAAGTATTATTGTCGTATATAGATAATTTATTTATTACTTCCTTCGGTTCGGAGAAATCATCAAGAAAATTATCACCCAGAAGTTTATAATTATCTATTTTTGAAAATTTTATGAAGAATTTATAAAAAGCATACTGTTCCTCCTTATTTAAACTTTCCATAACACCAAAATCCAATATACCCAATTGTAATTTATTGTTGTTATCTTTAATAAATAAAATATTTCCTGCATGTAAATCAGAGTGAACAAACCTATCAAATAATAAACTTTTTATTCCAAATTTCGCCATCAATATAGAATATTCATCTTTGTCATCTTGTTTCAAATCGTTTATTTTATTACCATCCAAATAATTCATTACGATAATATTCTTATTTAATTCGGTATAATCTTCATATGGGGTGGGAATTACTATATAATCTATATTTTTAAAGTTTTTGCTCATCAACTGCATGTTTTGTTTCTCATTTATAAAGTTAGTTTGTAATAATAAATTTTTTTTATTCTCTCCAAAAACAACGTCCAGATTTAATTTTTTAATAAAAGGAAATACTTTAATTGTATTAATTAAAAACTCTATCCCGTCCAATGCCAAAATCAATTTGTTTTCTATATCCTTTCTCATGACTTTAATAATAATTTTTTCATGGTTTAATTTGCCACTATAAACCAACGCAATCATCCCAGAATTTATTGGTTCTGGAAGATAAGTTTTTTTATTTATATTATCTATCGTAAAATAGACATTATTTTTATTAGAAATTGTCATCATTGTTTCCAAAAAAGATATATCTTTATCATCATCTGTGTAAGGAACATTGTCTGTATAGTTCGTTAAAAAATTAACCTGCTCTTCTGTTAATATATTAACATTTGTAGATAATGATTGAAATATTTTTACATAAAATATATTTAAACCTCCCAGTTTTTTAATACTATATTTAAAACAATTAATACTGTTAAATCGTAATAAAATTAAAAACCAATATTCAAAGAATATTACAAAACTTTTTAAGACAAAAAAACTGTTAATAAAAAACCCGTTGCTTGTCATTATAGTATTATTGAATGTTTTCTATAAATATTTTTAAGTTATAAAATATTTTTTTCATTAATAACCCGAACATATTTTCCATATATATCGGTATATTTTCATCGAACTCAATATTAAATTCATATGTTAAATTCATTTTATTATCCTCTTCTAAAGTAATATTGAGGAGAGAAATATCTGAATTTACCTGCTCACTATTTTCAATAACATCATCATATTTGATTGATTTGCCGATTATTTTAAAGTTTTCTTTATTTACATCTGATATGATTTCTGTTTCCAAATACATATATTTTTTTGGAATTCCGAATTCTTGACAGATATGTTTAAAAACAAACAATATATTTTTTTTATCTTCCATTTCGGTATCTTCGATAAGTATTTTTTCAATAATATCTTTATTTAATTCGGACATTAATTCATAAATTTTAAAACTGATGATTTTTTTAATATCTATATTATTATTTACGAGCGTTAGTTCCAAAAGAAAGTTTTTATTTTCTTTATTTTTTTTTAATATTATATTTTGTTTATCGCAAATTATATTATAATTATCAGTCATACTCTTACATAAATATTGATAATTATTTTTATATTTATTAAACGAAATAAATATAAAAATATAGTGCGAATATTTTTAAAATGAACAATATTAAATTAGAAATTAACGATAAACCTCAGGAAATACACTTATTTATTGCTACACCTTGCTATAATTCCCAAGTTACAAGTAAATACACCGAAAGTCTAATTAACACGTGTAATTTTTTGAATGAAAAAAATATTAAGCATACTGTAAAGTTTATTAATAATCAAATTGTTACAAGAGCAAGAAATATGTTGGCACATAATTTTATGGATAGTGAATTAAACTTTACACATATGTTGTTTATTGACGCGGACATAATTTGGAAACCACAAGATGTAATGATTTTACTTGAACATGATTTAGAATGTGTTATTGGGGTATACCCAAATAAACAGTATTATGTTAGCAAACATGAATCGGGGAAAAATATTAATATACTTTCAAGCAGTCAATTATATCAACCAATACAAATAAAGGAAGATAACGAAAATTTAATAAAAGTAGAGTTTGCAGCAACCGGTTTTATGATGTTAAAGAAAGCGGGATTTAAAAAAATAGAACCCTCTATCCAAAGATTTACATTGCCGCTTGATAATATAAATGACGGAAAATATGAAAATGTTTATAATTATTTTGATTGTAATGTTGTAAATTCAAAATATTTAACTGAAGATTATCATTTCTCTCTACTATTAAATAAGAATGGTGGAGAGATTTACGCAGATAAAAGAATAGTGTTATTGCATACTGGGAACCACGACTACGGATCGCTTGGATAATAAATACTCCAAAAATGAAAATAATCTTAAAAAATGTAAATATTATATTAAAGAAATAATATTTAGAATAGGTATAATGTATTTATGGATTATAGTTGCGGGGGGATTTTTTTCATTTATTGCCGCAATGGGCATTGGTGCGAATGATGTTGCAAATGCATATGCTACCTCTGTGGGTTCTAAATCATTAACAATAAAGCAGGCAGTAATTTTGGCAACCATATTCGAATCGTCCGGCGCTATTTTAATGGGAAGTCATGTTACTAAAACCATACGCAAGGGTATTGCCGATTACGAGTGTTTTGAAGACGACCCTGGAGCATTAATGTATGGGTGTATGTGTGTTTGTTTATCTGTCGCAATGTGGTTATTTATAGCGTCTATGTATGAAATGCCTGTTTCTACAACGCATTCATGTGTTGGCGGAATGATCGGAATGACAATGGTTTTAAAAGGTCCTAACTGTGTAACTTGGTATGAACCAAAAGACTCGTTCCCATATATAGGAGGTGTTAGTGGTATCATATTATCGTGGATTATATCACCTTTATTTTCGGCAATTATTTCTGGCGCTTTTTATGGTATTATTAGAGAGACAATTCTTAGAAGTAAAAATAGTTTTAATAGAACAACCTATTTATTTCCCATATTAATCGGATTTACAATAACACTTAATTCGTTCTTTATTATATATAAAGGTGCTAAGGGTCTCGGATTAGACGACACACCATTTAATACTGCAGCCGCGTTGTCATTTGGTATTGGAGGCGGATGTTCTATATTAATAATACCATTTGCAAATATAATTAAAAAAAATGTATTATCAAAAATTGGTTCTGCTATTGATTTAGATACCATAAGCGACGATACAATATTTGATATTGACAATAATAATACCGACAATAAAGATATCGAAAATAAAGATGTCGGTTGTTGTAATATTATTACTTATGTAAATGACAATCTTAATAAAAATTTAGATAGCATCGTTGAGGAAAATGAAAAGGTTAATAATATTCATACAAATGCAGAAAAATTTCATGCTAATACAGAGGAATATTTTAAATCGTTACAAATTTTCACAGCTATATGTTGCTCATTTAGTCATGGTGCAAATGATGTTGCTAATGCGATTGGTCCGTTTGCTGCTATTTATATGATTGGTAGAGATGGAGCCGTTATTAAAGAAGTTGAGATGGGCACTGACGCATACTGGATGTTGGGGTTTGGAGGACTGGGCATTTCGATTGGATTATTATTATATGGATACAAAATTATGTATGCAATCGGTCTGAAACTATGTAAAATTACACCATCTCGTGGTGTAGCGATTGAATTGGCGTCAGCGTTTGTTATTATAACAGGAAGCAGACTGGAAATACCTTTATCGACAACACATTGTCAAGTTGGTGCTACCATAGGTGTAGCAGCATTAGAAGATCCGAAAAATTGTTCCGGTATTAACTGGACCGTTGTTGGAAAAACATTTACGGGATGGATTCTAACGCTTGTAATTGTAGGTTCTACGACGGCACTATTAACCGCGCAAGGTACATACGCGCCTGAATTAGGGAAATCGGATTGTGGCGAGTTTTAAATACAATGTCTTAAATAATATTACATAACATATTTAAAAAGATGGCATTATATACCTATAATGATGAAGTATATCCAGAGCACGATGATAATGATTTTCACTGCTACACTTGGGTTTGGCGTATCTGCTTTTCAACAGAGTCCTCCACTAATTGATAGTATTGGAGTTACAGCACCATTTAATAAGTTTGATCCACTACAGCTATCTAAAAATATTGATAGTATTGAGTATGCGCGTTTGCGCGAAGCAGAGATCAAGCATGGAAGATGGGCAATGATTTCTGCTACTTCAATTCCTTTGCTTGAATCTAAAAATCATATTCCCGCAATTCATGCATATGATAAACTGGATCATTCAACGCAAATTACTATTGCGGCACTTATTCTAATGGGAGAGTTTGCCACAATGCTTAAGGGATATGAAAATCCATTTGTTAAAGGGTCTCCTTTCGCTTTCAAGCTGCGAGATGATTACCAACCAGGAGATATGGGACTTCATGTGTATGATTTTACAGATCCAAACTTCAAAGATATTAGCAATAAAGAATTAAACAATGGGCGACTTGCAATGATTGGTGCTCTTGGTTTCATTGCCCAGGAGCTTGTAACCAATAAGCCAATATTTTAAAAATTAAAAATAAAAATAAAAATAAAAATAAAAATAAAAATAAAAATAAAAATAAAAATAAAAATAAAAATAAAAATAAAAATTGAGATGAAAAATAAAAAATAAAAATATTTTATAAACAATACATGATTATTTATAAAATAGAAAACACATATAACGCTCAAATAATAAAAAGACCTTCTAAAATTTGTAAAACACCATATGTTGCAGATATAATAATTGAAAATAAAGATAAAACTGAATATTTAGCACACACTGCTGCTCTTGGTTGTTGCGGTATGGTAGATAAAGATAAATCTGTTATTGTAACAGATTCTGTTAATAAAACTAATAAATGTAAATATAAAATATTATTGGCAAAAGTTAATGAAAAAAATAATATAAATGTTATAGGTGTTGATCCAAAAATAGCCGAATATTTGGTAGAAACATGTTTAAAAAACAATTTATTATCTACACTTGTTGGGGACGTTTTATAAGAGAAAAAACAATAATGAATTCTCGGTTTGATTTTGTTGGAATTGATAAAAATGGAATACTTTTTATAATGGAAGTTAAAAATGTTCCTCTTGCCGATTATGTGGATTGTTATAAAAAAGATAGAAAGCATATGAATTTTGATGATAAAGATGTTAATAGTAAAATTGCTTACTTTCCTGACGGATATCGAAAAAATCAAAAGGATACCGTTAGTCCCCGCGCATTAAAACATATAACCGAATTGACTAAAATTAAAATGAAGAATAAAAATAAAGTCAGAACAATAATGTGTTATGTTATTCAGAGAGAAGATGCTTCCAGTTTCCAACCTTCTAACGTAGATCCAATATACAAAGAAGCATTCAATAAAGCGTTATTTAATGGTGTAGAAATAATTACATTACAAATAGGATGGAGCATAGATGGATGTGCGAAATTTATACGCGATGATTTACCTATAAATATGTAATATTATTTTCAATTATATATTGCCTTCGTAGTTTGGTTAATGCTTTGTTATTTATTTTTGCTATATCCCACGATGTTTTATTATATTGTGATGCTAAGATACTTGTTATTACTCTTGGTCTGCGGATATATTTTTTAGTTATTATATCTCTTTCCAAAGAATCTAAAATATCCAAATCAAACGTAGTCAGTATAATATTATCTTCGTCGTGGGTTTTGGTTATTTCTTCATTTAAAAGCATATGGTTATTTGTATACATTTGTTTTATATATTTTGTCATATAACTCTTTATCCATAGACCACTATAAGTTGTAAATTTTGCGTTTGCATAATTGTTTTCATCATATTTTCTGGCAGCAAACATTAATCCAATAAAACCTTCTTGTATTAAATCATCACACTGCTCTTTATTTAATTTATTTTTTTTTATATAATTTTTAGAAAAATAATATACTAATCCACAATTTTCTCTCGCCAATTTATTTATTAATTCCGGAGAATTATAATTTTTATTTGATAATGAAAAATTATAAACTAATTTTAAATTTAATAATATTATCAAAGTTATAATTTTAAAAATTTTAACCATTCTATATTTTTATATTATTAATTATGTTATTAGTTATGTTATTAATTATGTTATTAGTTAAATATTTTTATATCAATTTTTATTATTTATCAAAGTGATTTAAAAAAACACGTTATTATAATAATAATAACCATGTATCGTCTCATTCCACTAAGAATGTTAAGGAGAACATCCGGCGTTATTTTTGATGAAATGGTTCCGTCAGATATACCCCGTATTGATGGAATCGATAAAGTAATTCACATGTCAAATAGTATATCGCCTGGACCGGTCGAAGATTCGGTTCCACCGTGCAAGCGTCCGTGGTATATGCATCCAGGACAAGATGATAATCTTATGGTTCTACAAGGTACAAGATACATTGATATATTTTGTCCCAAGCAGAAAAAAAAGGCATCTTTTATTGTAACGCCGGATAAAATTTATAAAAATGATAAACTGTATTATGATGGTTCTGCAATGATTGTCTGGCCTGCTGGAATATTTCATAGAATTATTAGTGGCGAGGAGGGAAGTATTAGCATTAATTTTTCAACAAGAACAAAACAATTTAATTTGGACGATAACTTTAATATTTATGATCTAAACACATACTCCGGCGAATATAATGTTATTAAAGATGGTTCTGATGACCAACCCGACCACGCATATCATTACCCGAATAATGAGATTAAGGCTCTATTTAAAGATAATTAATTTCCAATAACTTTAACGAGCGTATTTAAAAATATATTTTTTACAGTAATGTATATTATAATATTTATTATTAGTTGTTGAAATAATATTTGCGAGTCTTCGTATGAGACACCTTGCTCATTATTTTTATTATTTCTATTAAGCAACAATACCTTATAACTTATCCAGACAGACTCATATATTACAATATATATAAATGAATTTGTATTATCATTTGTTAAATGGTATATTTTAAAAAGGTAAAGCAATTCGTTTATTAAATTATCACTAACAAAACCAATAGTTTTATCAATAATTTCATTCTGGTTATCATATAACATTTTAATTTTTTTGTTGACAAATAAATTAGAACACTTTTTAGCTATTTTATAATTAACCCGAAGTTTTTTTTTAACAGTATTTTCTGAATAATAAGACGTTGAACTTGAACTGGAAGTTTCAGTGGAAGTAGAATTAGAATTAGAATATGAAAGTAAATTATAAATGCTGTTAATATCATTCATATAAAAATTTTTATTTTCATTAAATCTGTTTTTCATTGAACGACACCTTGTTCCAAAAGTTGCCCCTATATTAACCGATTCAACATTTGCGGCAACAAAGAAGAGTGTAAAAATGATTCGTTTCATTATATTATTGTGTATAAAAGTTTTTAATACATAATAATAATTTGCTAATTATAAATCAATTTTACCTAAAATAATTATTAAAACTGTGCGTTTGCTAAGAAACTACTTAAAATGCCCTGATGCATATATTTTTTTTGGTTATCTGCCTTTCGCAATATTTCGAGTGCTCGTTCCTCTTCCTCTGGTGAGATTTCAAGATCATTATTTTTATCTACTATTTCCGATATTTTTTTTAATCGTTCAGGGAGAACACAAAAGCGACTATTTTCATTAAATATGTAATCGGATAAAATAATAAATGCCGCAGTCATTAATATAGAAGTTACAACATCCCTCGAACCTATAAAAACTGTGGAAAAAATTAATAATTCACGACCTAACCCACTTCGCAACGCCTGTTCCTGCGTTTTCGTAAATCCAAGTTCAATATAGCGCGAACCGATATTTAACATTAACATCATCAAACCAAACATATATTTGCTGCTATTTAATGACGTTAATAAATTTAAAACACCGACACGTTCTTTTTTAGGTAATTTTGATACCATTACTAAATAGTGAGAAAATTATAAACCACTTTGTCTTATAAATCGTCTCACTTTAAATTTAACATCGTCTACTTTATTTTTTGAAAAAGTTTCAATATTTTCACGCTTCTCTCTAATTATTTTTTTACAGTTCTTATAAACATTCAAACTTTCTATAAAAGGCTCCTTCTTGCCACCACTTACAATTGATAATGTAATTAACAGAAATAATAAAATAATTAATATACAATGCATTATTATATATTAATAAAATAAATTAGTATAAGCAATCATTCGAACTTTTTGCTCTTAGTTTTTCATCCATATATAATCTTTCATTACCTCCTGTAATACCAAAATTATTAATAAGTGAAAACGGTTCCTGATCTCCTGACATATCCTCGCCGCCTGTCTCATCAACAGCATCATCCGAAACCATATCGTTGGTGGATGTATCTTCAGAATCCATCATTTCGTCGCTTGCGTCCATATCATCCGCATCTGCACCACCACCCTCATCGCCGTTCATTTCGTCCATAGACGCCATAATAGCTTTCTCATCCATATCCATATCATCCATATCGTCGCCGCCCATATCGTCGCCGCCCATATCATCGCCGCCCATATCATCGCCGCCCATATCATCCATGCCCTCAATCATTCCCATTTCGGTAATAATAATACTTAACACCGCAGCAGAAACACCATACCATTTATTTTTAAGTGTCGCTAATACTATTAAACCTAACATTAATAATTTACCTAAAAATGTTGAACTAAAATTTACCAAAAATGTTGGTCTAAAGTAAATAAATAATAATACAATCGGCAGAATAAGTAATTCCATTTTAAATTTCATTTGTTTCTTCATTATAAATTAACAATAGAGAATATTTAAGGAAATATATAAAATAATAATATCTCATTTTCATATAGTAGACATGAGCACTTCTTTAGCATACTCCGATTTTAATGATAATAATAATAATAATAATAATAATAATCATACAGACTTTTCTATAACAGAAAAGAAAAAGTTAGCTAAAAACAAAACCATTAAGAAACAAACATCTAAACAAAATTCATCTTTAAATGCGATTATTAATGAGATACACAATAAACCATCAAGCGATGATAGTGGTTTAGCAGATTTTACACCACACGCTATGCCTAAATCGGCTGGTTCAGAGAGAATTGATTTAAGAAATGATAGTGAATCCGAAAATATAAGTACCGATAACGAATTACATGCTGATTCTGACAATTCTATAACGCCCGTTTCATATCAGGAACTTAAAAGTAGTCAAGCCGAAGATTATTATAAAGCAAACGTGCCATATTACACACAAATGAGTTCTTCGTCATTTACAAATAAAGATGATTTAGTTAATAAACTCGATAAAATAATTCTTTTGATAGAAGAAGGACGCGACGAAAAAACAGGTCATGTTACAGAAGAAATTATTTTGTATTCATTTGTTGGCGTTTTCATGATATTTATAGTTGATTCATTCGCCCGTGCAGGAAAATATGTAAGATAATAATCTGATAATCTGTTATAACACCTTTTATATTAACTATTGTATGATAATTTAATATAAAAAAAAACATTTATCAGAAGAATATGTGTAAGAAACGTAATTATATAAAAAAAAAGCACAAGGACTTTTAAATAAATAATTAATATAGTTTTCTTCTAAATATTTAGTAAAAATTTTATTATCTCCAATTTCTTCTATTAATAATTTTGTAATATTCACTTTCTTTTTATTCATTTTTTTAACACACATATTTAATGATTCAGATAAACCACAAATAAACGAATGTTTATCGTGACATAATGATAACGAATTTATTAATTCTAATGAATAACCTTCGTCATAAGTAGTTGCAGAATCACGATACACGTATAATGCGATTAATTTATTATTTTCAATTATACCATACAAGATAACATTTTCAACATTAATAATGTTTAAAATATTTGTTAGATCTGGAACAATAATACATTCCAATAGTTCTTTTTTCTCTGTCAAAAAATTCATAAATAAATTAATATTTTGTTTATTTATTTCAATTACTTTCATTGAAGCGTGCAGAAAATTAAGAACTGGCAATTTATCAAGATCATAACATTTAGAATCATATGTAGTCAGTGGAACAATCACATTCATCTCTCCTTCACGCTTAAATAAATATGTATTGATTTCTTCATTTTTACGACGTATATTATAATATAATGTTTGAATTGATTTTGGCGCAATACCTTGTTTCCTCATATCTGGATTAACGCATAAATTATCGATATAATACAATGGAAATGTCTTTTTATTTTTAAAAGTAATGTTTAATACTTTAGCAGAAATTACACTACATATTTCATTATCGTTAATAATTATCTTGTTTATATTTTTATTACCAGTATATAATATTTTGGGTTTTCTGTATATACTAATAAAAGATGGTTTATTTGTGGACTTTAGATATTCCATAATATGTCTCTCGTCTGGAAGATACTCAGACATTTTGTTTCTTAAATAATTGCTTTTCAAAAAATTACAAAATTTTGTTGTATCCAATTCGCTTATTTCATTTATTGAATATGTTCGTATATCAATTATATTAACATATTTATTAACTGTAGGTAAATCTGTTTCAATTACTTTATACGGATTAAACCAATGGTGTAAATCATAAATATGAAATACTGGTTGGACGCTCCAAAAATGAAATTTAATCTTAAATATACCTCTTAAGATTAAGCATAAGAATAAAATACCAAATATGATGTAAAACATTTATTATGTGATAATATTTTTACATAATATATTTAACCTATCAATTTGGTTTTTGAAGTATGTATATATACTGTTTATCGTATTGACATTTTACCATGCTATTTTTACTGTGTAAAATAAAACCGATATCTTTTGCGAGAGAAAGAATATATTTTTGAGTGGGCATATATAATACATGCTCGTTTTTTCGTATGTCTCCGGTTTTATTATTCTTAAATTCTTCGTTCATTAATGCTAAATCTTTTTTAGGTTGATAATCAAAATTAGCGCGATAATCATAACCTTTAAACTTAACGGCAGACGATGTTATGCGTTCTTTAGCATATTTTTGTGCGGAAATAATTGTCAACGGATCGCCTGCAGGTAATATCGGATCAAAATTGTCGCGATCAACTAAATGTAAAAGTAAATAACCACCAGGCGCTAACCAGTTATAACAATTCTCAAAAAATAGGCGTTTATTTTTAATATAATAAACCGTAAAATATAAGCAAGTTAAATGTGTAAATGATTGTTGTGGGAACGTCATGCCATTTAAAGCGTCGCCGACTACATATTTGCTTCCCGGGTATTTATCTTTAGATATTTTAACCATTGAGGGAGAGATGTCTATACCCTGGGCTTTAAACCCTTTGCCTGTGAATTCGGCAACGTGGTGCCCGGTACCACTTCCTATATCTAATATATTACTGGTTTTTGATAATTTTGTTATTTTTTTCATAGTTCCTAATTCAAATTCATTTTTTTGTTGAGAGAAAACTAATTTATCATATATGTCTGCATAAAAATCGTCATAAACATTATTACCTTTTTTAACTACTAATTCGCCTCTTTTCTCAAAATTTTCTTTGATTCCGTGATAATTTTTAGCATAATTTAATGTAATCATAAAAGCAATTAACAGTAAAAAAAAATAAAAAGTTTTCTCACACCAAGTTAATTTCTTTATAATTTTTGTTAAAGATATTCTTTGATTTCCCATATATGTATATATGTATTAATGTTATATTTTTTGTCTGAAAAATAATATATGACCGAAATTAATGATAAACGAAATCCTAAAGAATTTAGTAAAATTACATTTTCTAAATATGAAAAATCTAAAGTTAAAAAAGAATTAATTAATTGTATTCAAAAATCCCGCTTAGAAGAATCCTGTTACTGGAGCGCCGAGTTTATTTGCGCCGGTCATTACATCGAGCTTTGGGAAATAATAATTTTATATATTTCAAAATATATACATCTTGGTAATCCTAAATTACCTATTTATATTTCTAACAGGTTTGATAATTTCAAAAATATACTTGTTAACGGCTATATTGATAATGAACTAAGCATGCGTAATAATAATAAAGTAAGACAAATATTTGCCGAAATTATTACCGTTCTATGCTTATCGAGAAAAAAACATGCAATTGAACCAATAAAAATAAAAAAAGACGAGGACTATGATATGACCAATATCGCGTCTAAACTTAAAGCACCCAACATAAATTATACTGGAAAAGTATTTAAAAAAGAGGATCCCAAAGAACTGCTTATATCTATAAATGAATTTGCTTATCATATTAGCAATGATTCTAAAAATGCAGTTTTGGCATCTTATTGGTTAGAGTGGTTGTTGGATTATGAGATAATATGTAAAAATAAAAAGGAAACATGCATTTGTAATCGGAGAGAATATAATGTAAATGAAAAATTTCAAAAAGAACCAATATGGTTAATATGGGATGTAATTTTTAATGAAATCGAAAAAAGAAACAATAAAATAATTAAACGAATAAGCGAAGCATTGTTGGATATATTTGTTATTAAATATACAACAGGAGTGAAAAAAAAAAGAAGATTCGTTATTTATTTCGCAATATCTTTGTTAACTGAAAAATACGATTTAAATATTAATATTTTGAACGATAAAGATAAAATCGATAATATTACAAAAAAAATTAATGTTGTATACACACAAATAAAAAAAAATGAAATTAAACCCGAAACAGATTATTTATTCAATGGTATTAATAAGTCAAATATAGATAAAACCCTTGAACGTATTGATACTATGAATAAAATAATACATCTATAAATTGAAGCAGATTTATTTTTACTTTTTACTCAAAAAATCAAAAGCATAATGTATCACAATAACGATAATAACAATAATAACAATAATAACAATAACAATAACGATAATAACAATAACGATAATAACAATAACAATAATATTAAAACAGGTATTGATCTTCTAGAAAAAGAAATTAATGAATACGAAAAAAATGAAATTAATGAATGGATTAATAATTTTAATTATACTATGAATCAAATAAGTTGTAAATCAAATGAACAAAATAATACACTAATTACGCATGCAAAATATATTAATACAATTGATGAAAAAATTAGTTCATATAAAGAAGAGATCGATAATTTTAACAATACGTTAACCGAAACAAAAGATTTGATAGTGGATGAATTTGAAAACTATGATAACAAATTTATTGAGACTAAAAAAGAAAATTATGAATTAAATCATAAAATAAATAAGGAAACTTACATAACTAACTTTCTAATTATTGTGGTTTTTATTTTAAGCGGTTTACTTATTTTTAAAGATTTGCACGATAGTGATTTAATAGCAAATTTTAATTTTACTAATTTTATTAATGAAAAAAATAATACTAATATTAATAAAGTAATAGAGACTATAATTGATGATAGAGTTAGCGAACTTTAAGTAATTTATTAGATTTACCGATAGTTTTTTTTATTTGACATTTATGTAATTTATTTAAATATTTCCGACGGTTGTAAATAGGATAATTTGTTCTAAAAAGAGCACCTCTTTGTGTTGATGATGTTTTAGTCCCAAATCTATTAAAATTATCATTCATTAACGTCGCATAACATTTAAATAAATATTGTATTTTATTTTCTTGCGACTCCTCTCCTTGCTCTAAATACGATATGTTATTTAAGAGAAACGCAATATTTCTTACCAAATGTAATGTTCCATCGTTCTCTCTCTCATAAACTATTAATCGCGGTTTACTTGTTTTATCGCAATGTTTTTTAGTTATTTTCAATATTGAAGAAATTGTTTTTACATTATTTTTTTTTATGTAAATATTTTTTTTTTGTAAGAATAAATTTTTTAGACTTGTTTTCTTATATTTATTATTTTTTAACATATACTGCTTTACATTTGTTAAGATAGAACGCAATTTATCTTGTGTGAGATGAGTTGCTATTATACGAAAATATTTTGTATCTTGGAGTGGATTATTAAATAACTCACCCAATTGCAAATTATCCAGAAACTTTATATCATAATTTGGAACATTTCCAATAACTTTATTATTATTATTTTGCTTTATATTATCGTTAATACAAAAATTCCTAACAATATTATCTATTTTTTTTATGGTTTGTAGTTTAATTATATTATACTGCCTGGTCATGATGATACCATGACTTGGCTTTCTATAAATTGGTAGGGAATATTTCGCTATTTTACTTAGTATTTCATTCGGCAAACAAAAATTAAGTCTGGTGCGCTCATCCATTTTAAAAAGTTATAAAAGTTATTAAATTATAACGAATAATATACAATATTTGTCGTTCAATTTTTAGATTAAATATGTAATTAAATATAAAATTGATAAAAATACTAATGATGCACAAGTATTTATAATAGAGCAAGGTTTTATAATGAATATCACAGAAGAAGATCAAAATATCATGTTTAAAAAAGGTTTTGATTATATTAAATCTAATTCTCGCGATAATAGTGTGAATATTGCTAATGCGATCATTTGTTTATCTAATAAAAATATAACATATGAAAATGCAGTTAGTGTATTTTGGATTGCGTATAGTCTAACAAAAAAAAATAAAGACAATTTTGAAAATATTGAAAAGGGATTAACTATAAAAATACAGGAACAATTAATAAATACAATAAATAAATTAATTAATTAATTAAATAAATAAATAATTAATTAATTAAGTTATAAAAATAACAAATCTTTATAAATATACATAAAAATAATAAATATGCTTATTTCTGTTACAAATGTAATTACAAATCTAATTACAAAATTCTTTATCATAATAATTATTTTAAAAACGATAATAACAATTTTAAAAATTATATAACTTAACAATAATAATATCAAGTTATATAATAATATTATCATATTGGCAATAATATTTATCTTAAATTCTTCCGAAATATACATTTGTTAACATAATAAATTTATATTATAATACAAATCAATTTATTTTTTTATTAATTTTAAATTGATTTACATTTAAAAAAATATAATTAAGATAATTATTATGACTACATTTTTAACTATTGATATTAATAAAACACATGAAAATTGTCCTATATGTTTGGAAAATATAAATATTAACAATAATTCAATCAAATTAGAATGTCAACATCGTTATTGTAAGACTTGTATAGATAATTTATTTTCAAGCAAATTAAATAATAAATGCCCATTATGTCGTAACTCTATAGAGTTAAATAAATGTATAATTAATGAAAATAATATTACAAATAATGATTATATAATTGAAGAATTTGATAATAATAACAAGTTATATAATAATAATAATCCTATAAATAAATATAATAGCAATTTTATTCATTTTGAAACAAAAAATTTATGTAATAAGTTTTTAAGAAAGGCAACACGTAAGTTCACTATAGAACATGTATGTTGTAGTGGGACCGGTTGTAAAATAAGTAATTTAACAAATGAACAAATTATGAAATTAAAAAAAAATTTTTTAGAAAATAATACTATAAATTATAATTAATAATTAATAATTAATAAACGACGATTACTATATATTCAAAAATAATATATTATGAAATCATTTAAATAATACATTGGATTATACAATATTATGAGCAAGCACGAGTTTGAGGCAGAAATGAGCGAGTTAATGGGTTTGATAGTAAATAGTTTTTATAGCAATAAAGATATTTTTTTACGAGAGTTAGTATCTAATGCTTCTGATGCATTGGATAAAATTAGACACGAATCTTTAACCAATCAAGATGTTTTAAAAGAAAATACCGATATGAAAATTCGCATTATACCCGATAAAGATAATAACACTTTAACAATTGAGGATGACGGTGTCGGTATGACAGAAAAAGATTTAATTAACAATCTTGGAACAATTGCTCGTTCAGGAACTAAAAATTTTACGAAATATTTGCAGGAGAAGGGTGAAAAATCAGATATGAATTTAATCGGTCAATTCGGTGTAGGTTTTTATTCTGCTTTTTTAGTTGCTAATCAAGTTGAAGTATATACCAAAACACATGATGGCGATGAGTTTGTCTGGCGCTCAACTGCAAGTAAAGAATATACCATTGATCCGGTGGCCGAAGCAACCCTCAAACGTGGTTCTCGTCTCGTTCTTCACCTGAAAGACGACGCAAAAGATTATTTGGATGAGACTACATTGAAAGATATTATTAATAAACATTCACAATATGTAGATTATGATATTGAACTTATGACGGTGAAACAGGTTGAAGAAGAGGTTGATGACGATGAAGCTAACGAAGAGGAAGTTAACGACGAGGAAGTTAACGACGAGGACGATAAGCCAGTAATTGAAGATGTAACGGACGAAGATACGGAAAAGGCTTCTATTAAAAAGGTTATTACTAAAACGGTAAAGGAAATGGAGCATCTAAACAAACAAAAACCAATTTGGTGTCGCGATAAATCTACTGTAACAGATGAAGAATATAAAGAATTTTATAAAAGTATAACAAAAGACCACGATGAAGAGGCAGCACATTTACATTTTAACGTAGAAGGTAATATTGAATTTAGTTCAATTATTTATTTACCGGGAAGAGCGCCTTTTGATATGTTTAATGGTGGAGAAAATAAAGATAAAACAAATGTCAAGTTATATGTTAAGAAAGTCTTTATTATGGATGATTGTGAGAAATTAATTCCTGAGTGGTTATCATTTATCAAGGGTGTTGTTGATTGCAAAGACCTTCCACTTAATGTTTCGCGCGAATTATTGCAACAAAATAAGACGTTGTCCAAGATTAATTTACAGTTAGTGAAGAAATCAATTGAGATGATGTTATCATTATCCGAGGATAAACCGGATGAGTATACAACTTTCTATAAAGCATTCCATAAAAATATTAAATTGGGACTTCATACCGATGAAAAAAATCGCGGAAAGCTATCAAAACTACTAAGGTACAACTCGTTAAAACATCGTGATTCTATGATTTCGCTGGATGATTATGTTGGGGAAATGAAAGACGGCCAAGATAGCATTTACTTCATTGGTGGTGAGAGCATACAATCGGTAGAGAATTCTCCGTTTTTAGAGAAACTAAAGGACAAGGGATTCGACGTGTTATTTTATACTGATCCGATTGACGAATATGTCTCAAAACAGTTAAACGAATATGATGATAAAAAAATGGTAAGTGCGTCAAGCAAATCGCTTAATCTTGGCGATGATACCGAGGAGGAAACCAAATTAAAGGAGGAGTTTGGTGAATTAGCCAAAAAAATGAAAGAAGTATTGGGAGATAAAATTCAAAATATTAATGTTAGCACGCGTGTTATTGATTCACCGTGTTGTCTATTGACCGATGACAACGGTTATAGTGCTAATATGCAACGAATTTTGAAAGCACAAGCACTTAACAACAATGATATGTTGCAGTATATGATGAAGCAAAAAGAGATGGAAATTAATCCAAAAAATAAAATCATCAACGAACTTAATATGAAGTATAAAAAGAATAAGGACGATCCAATTATTGGAAATATTACCCACCTTTTATATGATATTTCACTTCTCACGTCTGGTTTTACTATCGAAGATCCTTCGGCGTTTGCGAGTAAATTTAATAAAATGATACAATTGGGTTTATCTATCGACGACGATGATAGCGACGACGAAGAAATTGTAAATAAAGATGATGAAAAAAAAGAAGTTGGTGTAGATGTAGAAGTTGATGAGAGCGAAGACGAAGAGGAATCAACCATGGAACAAGTAGATTAATCGATTAGTAGATTATTTATTATTTAATGGACAATTTTTGGGACGTATTAAATTATCACAAGTAAAATTTGTTAAAAATTTATTACATATCGCACAATAAGGTGGTGATATTTCAACTATATTGTAAATTATTCTAAAAAATTTTACTTTTGGTATTTCAGTTACCTCAACTTGTATTGGTGATTTATTTACTATATATGGAATACTTTTTCTCAAAACTTTATTCATCGTAACTATAATATATTCAATTACTTATCTATATTTGTTATAAACCAGTATCAATTTATAACAAATATAAGAGAAAGATTTAAATAAAAAAATTTATTTCAATAAAAAAATACTACAATACTACAATACTACCGATAATTATTACGTTTTTGAAAATTTTTATTATAATTTGGAACAAATTTATTATTATTACTATTGGTTAGAGCCTTATTTCGGTTGTGATAATGATTATTGCATGAGCGGAACTTCTTATTTAGAGTATTAAAATTCTTATTATTAATGTAGTAATTTGGGTTTTTTAGATCCATAACAACAAATTCCTGCATCATCATAAGGTTCATGGTATTCATAAGTTTAACTGTATTCATGTTTATTTTATGAAGTATAATATATCCTAATATTGTGAATCAATTTTAGGATAAATCAAATTTTAATACTAATCCTCGTATATATCTAAAATTGTATCGACGATCTTGCTCCTCTGTATGTCATCTTTAGAAAATTTAACCAATGATATTGATTTTTTATTTAACCGTTCTTCATCATAGCCTTTGTATTGAATCCTATTTAACAAATCCAATAAACCATTTTCATTATTATCCGATTGACTAATATCACCGGTTATCACAATTTTACTCTCTTCGCCTAATCTTGTTAACAACATTAACATTTGTTTGTTGCTTGTGTTTTGTAATTCGTCCCCAATTATAAAAGTGTTTTTAAATGTTCTTCCGCGCATAAACGCCAATGGAACTATTTCTATTTGTTTGCTCGATATGTATTCATTTATCATTTTTTGTGGAAAGAACTCTCTCAACACATCAAATATAGGTATTATCCACGGATCCATTTTTTTATTTATATTTCCAGGCAAATAACCTAACTCCTCATCAACGCTTATTAGGGGTCGAGTTAAAACAATTTTTGTATCCGTTGTTTTTAATAATTTTGCAATATGTTGTGTGGGTAATAGCGTTTTGCCTGTTCCTGCAGGCCCACACGCGATTACAACGCTGATATTTTGATTATTTATATCTTTATAATATTGTTTTTGTTTCTTAGTTTTTGATTTATATATTTCTTTAAATTTTACTATTTTATTTTCGTTATAAAAATCTTGTACGTGTTCCATATCCTGGATATCTTCGTCATCGTATTTATAATCATATTCGTTGATATTTTTTTTTCTTCCATAATAAACCTTTTTGTTATTGTTGCTATTAACCGATTTTTGATACAAAAATCCACTTGTTGACATTAAATTAAATAAAAATAAAATAATATATCTCATTGTATAATATTAATTATAATTATAATATATTTATACTTTTATACTTTTACTTTTAACTTTATTAAACAAAGTTAAATATTTATTGTAATTATATTTAAATATGATGGATTATATGTCTAATTTTCCGGGTCCATCTAAAAATGGAGCCAACATAATACTTCAAAATGAAGTTAAAGATACATTGTTGAGCGAACATATGCATACAGCACCTTTTAATTATCAAACCGAAATCAATATATTAATTGATAACTGCATAACAGAGGGAATCGAATCTATTAATCCTGGTTATCCTCCCGACAAAGATAGTTTTGCAGGTAGTCAGGCAGGATGGATTGTTTTTGGATATAAAGATACTATTTCAAAAGTGAATGAAATAATAAGTATTAAAATAAAAAATCTTAAAAAAGAAAAGGGTAAAAAAATAAAAACCAAAATTATTAATCAAGCTAATATTCCTGATGCAGAAAATATTTCAAGGTATATCGAAAATTTTTTACACTGAAAACATATATAAAAATTATATAAAAATATCTTTCTAATATAATATAACTAATATAACTGATATCATGAATAAAACATTGCCTGGTCATTTAGATATTGATGGTATAAGACGCGATGAACATGGAAAAAAAATAATTATTGACGATTTAATGAAAATCAACGATAATCACAATAAAAGTATTAAAGAAATAAGCAATCATAATAAAAATAGTAAAAATATAAACAACGAAAAAAAAATATCAAATGAAGACATTTTAAAGTCTCGCAAAAATAAAGACAAAAATAAAAGTAAAATAGCAAATCACAATAGGAAAAAGAACTCAAATAAAAAAATGAATAAAGGAATGTTTTAAAAATTTATTATAATAAATTATTATAATAAATTATTATAATAAATTATTATAATAAATTGAAGATATAATAAATTGAAGATATAATAAATTGAAGATATAATAAATTATTGCGCAAAAATTAGATTATCTGTCATTATTGGCATCGGTTTATTTCCAAGATAATTATCTATTTCTAATACATTATAATTTTCATAATTTATATCATTTGCTATATCATATTCGGATTTAATTATATCATTTTCTTTTTTATCATATATCCACATGTTTAACAATCCTTTCACTAATACAATCTCTTTAAAATATTTTAAATCATCCCTTGAATTCTTAAAATAATCAGTTAAATAAGGTTTATTTTTACTCATACTTAACGTTGCATCATATTCGGGGTCTATATCTACTATTACTACTCGTTCTTTTGCCATATTTATTGACTCCATAATTATTTTTTTTCTAATATACTGCGGGACTTCGTGTAAAAAAAACATTGATGTTACTATATCATACTCCTCGTGCGAATTTTTAATATTTATAAATGAGTGTCTAAAAGTTTTCTCTGGAAAAATATCACGCGCTTTTTTTATATTTCTTTTATTAACGTCTATACCAACGCTACCAGGTGTGGTCGACGTTGAATAACCCAATCCACAACCAACATCTAATATTTTCTTATGTGCCCCCTGTGAGTCTATTATCAGCTTTCTAATATTGCTCGTATCCGCATTGGCAGGTAAAAATGGATAATCATTCGGATTCCAAGCAAATGTGTATTTATTTATTAAAATAGAAAATAATATTACGTATTTAGCAAACATTATATATAATATATAATTGTTTCTTTATGTTAATTATTATTATTTTAATTGGTCTTTATTTGTGTGTTATTGATGTTTATTTTTTATATATATATTAGATGGTATTTTTTCCCAAACTTCATCTTTTTTTACCCAAAATCCCCATTCGGACCTTTTATTTAATGGTATGAAAATACACCATGGTTTAATATCATCTTTTAATTCTATTCTGTGTTTATAATCTGCAGAGACACAATTCCAGTATCCTGGTTCCCGCCATATTTTTTGTATTCCTTTATTCAAATCATTTTGATCGTGTGGAACTTCTTCCCAGTATCCACCAGATAATATAATATGAAAGAAACCCCATGGTTGATCATACATATGTTCGCAGTCATCTCCTTTCATAAATTTTTGAATAAATATATTAAATGGGAAATAATTTCTATCTTTTAAAAATAAATAATATTTAATTAAATATTGCTCTTTATATGATGTGTCGTGAATAACTCTTCGCCGCAAATCAAGTATATTTATATTTTCAAATAAATCTAAAATTAAAGTTAAAGTCGTTAAAACGAATTTGTATATTTTATTCAAAATATTATTGCTCAACAATAATATAAATGCGATTATAATTATAAAGCAATAACTTATAAACTTAATTAGTAAAAATGATTCTTTAAAAATTTTATTAAATTTGATATTTCTTTTATTTTGGTTGAAAAATGTTGTTACTGACTTATAATAGTGTTTATTTCTTCTAATTGTAAAACTCCTCATTTTAAATTATTGTCATTCATAATAATTTAAATCAATTTTTTAATTTATTCAATCGCCTTTCTATTGAATCGATTTAAATTGGAGATATTTAATAAAATTGGTGGAGATAAAATGTCAGATGATAATGGTGATTCTTCGATAATTAATTGTCCCAACTCGCTTGATTTTGTTGATGGTGATGGTTTAATAATTAATTGTCCCCACTCGCTTGATTTTGTTGATGGTGACGGTTTAATAATTAATTGTCCCAACTCGCTTGATTTTGTTGATGCCGAGTTTGAAGGTGATTCGTCACTCACTAATAAATTTTGAACATTATAATATAATTTTATATTATTATATGTATCTTTTGTGTTTGATAAATAATAATTATTTACTTGCAATGGATTCATAAAAGGTACATATTGTCTTATTTTTTCTACATAAATTAATGGTATTTTTACACCTGTTAAATGTAATAGTGTTTTTATTTTTTTATTACTAATCATGGGTAGTTTTTCATTTTCATATTTTATTATTATTTTATTAATTTTATTTTTTATATTTTCCATATTTTTACAAAATTTACAATTTAAATTATTTCCACATAAATATAATTCAATTGTTAAAAACATAAATTCCATTATATCCGAAACAATCTCTTCTTTTGGTATTTTCATTCCAGATGTATCAAACCCGGCATATTTATAGACAAATTTCTCATCAAAATCAACAAATACAAAATGGTTTGTTTTTGATTTATGTTTCTGTAATAAATTAAACTCACATAAATTACCTTTTTTGATATCCGTATATATATATCCTTCCTTGGAAACTTGGTCAAACAATTTTTTTAATTTATTTTCAATTTTTTTATAATCATAGTCGCAAATATTAAAATTACATCTATATGTTAAAGCAAATAATTTATCCAGACCATTAAATTTTTTTATTTTTTTATCTAATACGCTCGGCGCTAATTTTTTTTTGGCAAAATTTTTTTGTAAAGCAAACTCATTATTAAAATTTTTTATATCTTCTTCTGTAATAATTTTTTTATTCGGCGTAATTAATACAATATTCTTATGTTTTTTCCCTTTTATATTTACACTCATTGCTTCCCGTTCTTCCATTGTTAAAGAATCGTCTCTTATTTTGTCTTTGTTTGTTTCTGAAATTAAATCATATACACTTTTATAACTTCCCTTGCCTATCAATGAATTTGGATAATATTTTCTTTCTTTATTTTTTTTTGTTCCACTTTTTTTTTTAGATCTCCTTTTGGTTTTTGACATTTTTATTATATATTATATAAATAATATATATAATATGAAAATTAATAAATATTCACTAACATTTACTATATTTAGTATTATTTTAATTACTTTTATTATTTATAATACTTTATGTTCTAAAAAAAATATTGAACCATATTCAAATATTAGTTCTACCCCAACATTATTAACAGACGATAAATATTATACTTCCACGCCCGATTTGTGGGATAAAAATAAGACAAAACCATTGATTGGAGGACAAAAATTTTATAATGTAAATATTACTATTAAGGATGGGGACGCATTAGTTGATAGTGTAGAAAGTCCGGGAAGTAGTATTGCTGGTGCTCATGCTGGTGCTGGTGCTGGTGCTGATACCGGTCCTGGTGCTCATGCTGGTGCTGGTGCTGGTGCTGATACCGGTCCTGGTGTTGATACCGGTCCTGGTGCTGATACCGGAAGTATTAAACCAATGGATTTTGGAAATTTTTCAAATCTTGTAAAATGTAAAAATTTAGAAGGAGCAACCGTATGTGAAGGAGAAGCATGTAAGAATTATGTGCCAACTGAAGTGATTACGTGTAAAAGTCAAAGTGATGAATCAACTACAAGTAGTAATCAATATGATTGTGATAGAAATGATAAAGGAGATTGTATAAATAAATATGAAATTGCAAGAAAAGAAGCAGAAAGATTAGCCGAAATAGAAAGAAAAATAAAACAAGAAGCCGAAATATTAGCTCAAAAAGAAAAAGCAGCAAAAAATGAAGCTGAAAGATTAGCAGCTAAAAAAGAAAAAGAGCAAAAAGAAGCAGAAGCAAGAGAAGCAGAAAAAAAACGAAAGGCAGCAGAAGAAGCCGCTGCTAAACAGAAGGCAGAGGAAGCTGCCAGAGTAGAAGCTGCCAGAGTAGAAGCTGCCAGAGTAGAAGCTGCCAGAGTAGAAGCTGCCAGAGTAGAACAACAAAGATTAGCAGAACTAAAAGAAAAAAAATGTTTGAGAAAAGTAACTGCAAAACGTATACATTCGCAGCATGATAGTTGGGGTATGGATCTCAAATTCTATTGTGATGGTGATCCTGTGCACATTGGAAATAACAATAAAAATGAAACAAACAAAACATCTTACGGCAATATTAAAGATTCGTGTCCGTTAGAAGTAAATAAATCCAATTGGGACAAAGATCAGGCAGACCACCATAAAGATGTTGGCGATAGATTTGATATTACAGTTGGTGATTGTGAAAATGTATCCGAATGGAAAGACTGCTCGTGGGAAAACGAAAAATGTAAAAATGATACACCAATAGATCAATTGATTAAATATGGAACAACAAATAAAAAAGGAAAAAAATGTACGGGTGCGATGGAAGAGAATGGTATCGAATGTTACAACTATTATAAAATAATTCCGGGGCAGGAGTGGACATGTAATAATAGTAAAGGTGATCCAGTTCGAGGAATAAAAAAACAATGTTGGATATCACAATAATTAGAAATTTATTAAAGTATAATCATTTAATAGTAAAATTGAAAAGATTTTAAAGTAATATTAACATTATAACTAAGTGAGAAAAACAATGACTAATATACTACCATCAAGACGCGACTATCGATTTGCTGAATTGGCAGCAACCGAGGCAAAAAGGTCGGATTGTCTAATGCAACATGGATGCGTAGCTGTTAAAAATGGACGTATTTTTGGAAGAGGTTATAATAATTACAGAACGCGATGTAAAGACGGTTTTATTCAAAATTGTATGACTTGTCATGCAGAAATGTCAGCTCTTCGCGAAGTTAATAAATTAAATATAAATTTTAAAAAAATTTCTTTATATATTGTTCGTGTAGATCATAACAATTGTTTAAAATCAAGTGCCCCGTGTGTAGATTGTATGAAACACATACTTCGTTTAAAAATTAAGCGTATTATTTATAGTAATGGAAATGGCGAATTAACCGTTCAAAATCCACTTTTATATGAAATTAAACATATTACAACAGGGAGAAGGATCTTAACTAATAAATCTAAATGACATATATGGTTATTTAAATGTATTAACATTATATCATTATATAAAATAATAATACCATTTAGTAATAATAATTTTTTTTATTATTATTATATATAATGGTTTCTCAAAACGGTGGATTATCGTGGGGTGAAATTAAAGAGAAAGCAACCGGCATGGCCGATGAAGCGAAAAATCAAGCAACAAAGATGGTCGATGAAGCGAAAAATAAAACAATTATAATGGCAAATGAAGCGAAAAATAAAGCAAAAGAAGTTACATCCAATGCGCTAGCCATTAAACAAGTGCCCGCCGCTCCACCCGTCGCTCCACCTGACTCAACACCCGTCGCTCCACCCGTCGCTCCACCTGACTCAACATCCGTCGCTCCACCTGACTCAACATCCGTCGCTCCACCTGACTCAACACCAGTTCTTGGAGGTAAGAAATCGCGCAAAGTCAAAAAATCGCGCAAAGTCAAAAAATCGCGCAAAGTCAAAAAATCACGCAAAGGCCAAAAATCGCGCAAAGGCAAAAAATCACGCAAAGTCAAAAAATCGCGCAAAGGTAAAAAATCGCGCAAACATTAATTTTAATTAAAATATTTAACATATATTATTTTTATTAAATAATCTAATAACACTACGGCAAGGACATCGACATACCTTTTCTATATTTTCAGCTGGTTGCCAAATTGAACTGTAATTTTTATGACGTTTTAATATTATTCTATTAGATTTTCGTATTTTAATACAATGTGGATTATCATAAATACCCATTGAATGTCTTTTACAGCAACCACAATTTAATAAATTTTTCTTTATAATACTTACACAATCATTTGTATATAATAATTCAAATGATTTTACATATAAATAACCCGGGGTAATATCTTTATCGTCATAACTTTTTAATTCGTGTGTTTTGTTTATAAATATATCGTATCCAAGATTCCATTTTAAATTATGTATGTATAACATCATATGCGATGATTCTACTAACAACTCTTCTTTTAACCTGACATTTAAACGAGGATTTGCCATATAAAATATATAATTAATAATCTCATCGGGTAATTTTTTCAAGTTATTAATAAATTCCATTTGATCAATATGATATATTTGTGGTTTTATATAATTGGAATACTCAATTTGTCTTCAATTTTATTATAAGTAAAATCAATATAAATTTATATTAAATAATAGTATATTTATAATGAAAATTATGCAAATTTTTTTGTTATTCGGGTTAGTTAATGAAATTTACACACTTAAACCCGGAAGCTTGCCATCAGGAAATAAAAAAATATTTCAGCCGAATAAATTAGAAAGAAATAAGGATTTAATACTGGTCTCTCCATCAAATATAAATTTACTGACAAAACACTGGTTAAATAATATTCTTGCATGCAGCAAAGAAATTGAACCAGAGGATAAGTATGTCATAGAACAAATCGACCATATTAATGAGTATGTTAAAAACAATACAAGAGATATATATACTAAAAGAAATAATAGTAATGTGAAAAATCTCTACATAGCATGGTGTCCAAAGGGACATTTTAAAGAAATTGTTTTTATTGTTGTTGGAGAAATTTTATTGGAAGAGAGAACATATCTTGTTAAATATATCTTGCACTCGCCATATTGGGATTCAACTCAAATAGATAGCGTCCATTTAAAATACGCATTAGAAGATTTAATTAATAATGTAGATGTTTTAAGTCTTGATTTATCTTATTTATATGAGAATGATGAAAGATACAAACTTTCATGGATAAATTGGGGCAGTGAATATAATAAATAATAATAGCAAATTATTTAATATTAATTATACAAGTATATTTAATATGGTTTGTACTTGGTGTGAGGAGGACAATGAACTTATTGCGCTTTGTAATTTTGATAACCATAATGTATGTAAAATGTGCTATGAAAAGTATCTGGAAACTTATCCAAAGAGAGTGGAAGGATGCCCTTACTGTAATGGTAATCAAGAAAAGGTTATCGTTCACATTGATACTCCAGACGATATTACCGATGACGTGGACGATGTACCAGACGAACCTGAAACAATATTCACCGTCCCACACCATTCCGCAGAACAAGAATTAACGTGTGATAATGGAATAATATCCGTGATTATTATATCTTCAACTTGTATGATTTTCATCTTATTTTTTATTTCAAGAACATTTATTACTCTTTGAAGTTCTATATTTACTATATAAGTCAACTTCACTTCTTTTAACAGTTCCTAACACATAATTATATTAAAATTGAATATAATATTAAAATTATATGTTATTGTATAACTTTAATATGAAGGAAATTATTACTACAATTGATAATACACCATATAAATTAAGAGATTGGATACATATTGATCAGATTAACAATGACATTATTAAACAATGTTTATCAAATAATCCAAGAGCCGCCACATTTCTTGAGAATAATTCACACCTAATAGACTGGGCTGTTCTCTCTGGTAATCCTAATGCGATTCCGTTATTAGATAATAATTTACATATGATTGACTGGCAAATGTTATCTACGAATCATAACGCAATCCATATACTTGAAAAAAATATGCATATGATAGATTGGAAAATGTTATCGGCAAACCCAAACGCCATTCACTTATTAGAAAAAAATATTGATAAAATACATTGGAAAATGCTTTCCGCAAATCCAAATGCTATCCATATATTACAAGAAAACAAGAGTAAAATAGATTGGGAGGTATTATCCAAAAACCAAAACGCATGCGATTTAATAGTAAATAATCAACATTTAATATGTTCAGTTAACTTATCCAAAAATAAAAATGTATTAAATATATTAAATAATAAACATTTTTGCAAAAAAAGATTTGATTCCTACAAACTTCGATGTGGTTTTTGGAGATTTCTATCTGGTAATATGTATGCTATCAAATTGTTAGAAGAAAATATAGATAAAATACATTGGGATATGTTATCTGGAAATTCAAATGCTATCCATTTATTAGAAAAAAATATTGATAAAATAGATTGGAGAATGCTTTCAACCAATCCAAACGCACTTCATTTATTGGAAAAAAATCAAGATGAAATTATGTGGACACTATTGTGTGGAAATGGTGAGGGTTACGAGCTATTAAAAATAGCTATAATAAATAATGTAGTTCCACAATATATGATATATAATAATCCTAATATTTTTACTATTGATTATGATATATTAAAAAAAAGATACGAATTAATTGAAGAAGAACTTATGCAAAAATGCTATCATCCAACCCGTTTATTTAATAATCTAAATAAATATAATTATGATATTGGTGACGATATATATTATGAAAACAGTGAGCATATTATTGAATTTTAATTATCATGCAATAAATAATTACTTATTGTTTTTTTTTTGCATTATTATTTTTTTGTAAGAAATGACCACACGTGAACATGTTTTGAAACTATTATTTCTTCTTTAAAATCTTTCAAATCATCGCATATATTTTTTAAATAATCACATATATATGGTTCGCCTGTTAACATAAGTTTACTCGGAATATATGAAGGTGCTATATCAACTATAATTATTTGTTCACTTGCTATTTTTTTTATTAAATTTATTATGTTTAATCTTGATTCTTGTGGAACCTCGTGAAACATAAACATTATTGTTACAATATCAAATTTATCATTGATATCCCATTCCTCTATATGTGAAAAAGAAAAATTCTTTTTTGGAAATATTAATTGAGCAGTTTTTAACATTTCGTTGCTCGTATCTATCCCGAGCGATCCTTCATTGGAGGATGTTGAAAATCCAGTACCACAGCCTACATCAAGTATTGTTTTCTTACTATCCACTTTATTTAATATTTCGTCTCTAACATCGCAATCATACAATATCTTTTCGGTATACATTGTAAAACCAGGCGCAATTAAAGAGTGTATGTGGCCCATTGGACCAGTATTTCCAAAATTATGAATTTTCGGATTATACGGATATAACTTTGGGTCCCAGGATTGACAATTTATAAAAAATAAAATACATAATATTAAACGCCACATTATATGCGATATTATATGCGACATTAAATATATATATTATATCTTTTTATTTATTTTTTTAATGTTATTTTTCTAACCTTTCTATTTCCATAACCATGTTTTTTTTTTGATTTTACTGCTAATTTTAATGCTTTTGAACCTTTTTTACAACCATCTTTTAATATATTAAAATCTACTGCAGCAGCTTTACCGCTTGTTATAGCACTTGCTAATCTTGCGTATCCCCAAGAATGTCCTGTTTGATTTGGCCTTGACCCCGAAGAATAATAGGCACCCTGCCCTTTTTTTAATATTTGATTTAATGCTTTTATTGAGCAACCAGTTTTTTTTGCTAATTCATTATTTATTTTTAAATTTTTTATTTTATATATATTTTCGGCATTTTTAACATGTTGTGATTTTTTAGATTTAAATGACGAAACTTTTTTTCTTGTTATATAAATTTTTTTTTTATATTGTTTTCTCGTTTTAATTAATGCTTTTTTTATTATATCTTTATCTTTTTTTGATAATTTATTTGGCAAATATTTAATAGGTGCTTTCATATTATATATTATATACATATATATTTACGAATAATAGTATAATTATTGTGTGTTATAACATTTATTTCTTAACATTATAAACAAAAATAAAATATAATAGTATACCGATAAAAGTGATAATCGTATATTTTTTACGAGTTTCGTTAGTAATTTCTACAAGTATTAAATTTAAAAATGGATCAGCCACAGAATAATCATCTTTAATTAATCGGTATTCTAATAATGATAATAAACAACCATTAAAAAAATAAAATAAAGTCATTATCATGATTAAAATTATTATATGAAATAAAACTAATTTTTTACTAACAAATAAAACAGTTAATAAAGGTAACACCGGCATCATCGAATGAAACAATCTAATTATAATTCCTATTTCTCTTTTTGTTATTTGAGTTTTGGAACTTATCATATCAAACTTATTTTCTAATGAATCCAATATCTTTTTTTTTGTATTTGACGATAAAACCATTATATTTTACTTTTATATTAAAATTTTTTATTTTTACAATAAAAAATTTTAGATAAAATCACACCAACAAATGATGCGTTATTTACTAAACTTTATTTAAGATAATATACCAATCTTCAACGCAAACATTAAAATAAAATAAATTATTTTTTCATTCTTTTTGATGATAATCTATTTTTTAGGTTTTCTTTTTGATCTTAATTTATTTTCTCGGTTTTCTTTTTGTTTTTTTGTAACTTTATTGCGTCTATCTTTTTTATATTTTGAGTAATCTATATTTTTTGAATAATTCGGTTTCTTATTTGTTTTTTTAAGTTTTAATTTTTTAATTCCTTTTGCTTTTTTAATGCTTTTTGCTTTTTTAATGCTTTTTGCTTTTTTAATGCTTTTTGCTTTTTTAATGCTTTTTGCTTTTCTTAAATTTTTTATGCTTAATTTTTTCATTTTTTCCATTATATCTATTTCTCTTTTTATAATCTTAAAATTATTACCCGATAAACCTGTATGGTTTAAATATTCGTTTATTGCGTCTTTACCTACATTTTCTACATATTTTGTTCCATTAAATAATACTTGTTGTGTATCCCAAAGTGTAATTACATCATCTTCTTTACAAAATATTACTACGTGATAACCATGTTCAATTTTCATATTCAATATTTCCTTTTTTTTTATATCATATTCTTTTTTTGATATATTGTCCATATCATTATCTATTTCAAGTAATATAAGTTTCTCATCTATTATTTCTTGGTTTTTTTGTTTTGCTTTAGGGTCAACAGGCAACATAATAAGCATACATGTGTCATTTTCCATTTCTAATACCCATTCATTAATATGTATATTAAGCACATATTCTTCTATTAATTTATAATCATATTTTTTTTGTTCTAAAAAATTATTTATTTTAGTTGTCGTAATTCCTGCCTTTTTATGCACCCAATTTTTAACTAATTCATCTCTATCTTCATCATTAATCCAACCTAAACCCTTAATTGAACGTACCATACAATCAACTTCATTTTTGCATCCATATCTATTTTCTTGGGTCTTATTTACATTTACTTTTGTTTCTTCATATAATAAAGGAGATTCAGCATTACTATCTTCATCTATATCCATAGAATACATTATTTTATTTATTTCTTTTTGTCTCATATTTAAAGGCGGTTCATTTTGTTGTTGTCCTGTTTTATTATTACGCCAATAATTAGCTCCTAATGGATTTGGATTTATTATATAATTCCAGTCGGAACTTGTATTAAAGTTTATATCTGATAATGAAATCGTATCTGCCTCAGATTTTGAATCATCACTTTGATCACTATCTATTGAAGGTTGTCTTTTTATAAAATTAGACATATATATATATATAAAATATAAAATTAATAAAAATTGATATACAATAAACAATATATTATTTAATTAGTTATAACTAATGGATAAAGAAACACATCTAAAATCTACATATGGATTTAATAAATTTAGAGATTATCAAAAAGAAATTATAGATGATATTTTAGATAAGGAAAACGTATTTGCTATTTTACCGACCGGTGGTGGAAAATCATTATTGTATCAATACCCGGCTACTTATACTAATAAAATCACAATTGTTGTCTCTCCGCTCATATCTTTAATGAACGACCAATGCATATATCTCAATTCTAAAAATATTAGCAGCGTTTGTTTAAATTCGGAAACTAATATTAGTGTTTCAGAATATAAAAATTATAAAATTATTTATGCTACGCCCGAATTTATTACATCGCGTATTAGTAAAATTGAGAAAATTAAAGAATTTATCGGTTTGTTTGCGATTGATGAAGCACATTGTGTATCCCAATGGAGCCATGATTTTCGAGAAAGTTATCTGGAGTTGGGCATTATTAAAAAAACCTTTCCTGAAATACCAATATTGGCGGTTACTGCTACTGCTACTCCACGCGTGGTAGAAGACATATATGATTTATTAAATATTGATGAGGCGTGCGAATACATGTTGGGTACCAGAAGGACTAATCTTGCTATTAGTATTTTGCCACAAAACGATTTCGAGTATTGCACTTTTACTGAACCAACTATTGTTTACGTTCAAACAAGAAAGATTTGCGAAAGTTTGTATGAAAAAATATCCAATAAAGGAATTAAATGTGCTCATTATCACGGAGGTATGTCAAAAAATGATAAGGAAGACAGTCACAATTTATTTGCAAACGGAGAGATTATGGTTATTGTCGCCACTATTTCATTCGGAATGGGCATCGATAAATCCGATATACGTCATGTTGTTAATTATGGTGTTCCAACAGATATTGAAACGTATTATCAAGAAATTGGAAGGGCTGGACGAGACGGACTAATGAGTAAGGCAACCATGTATTATGATTTAAAAAATTTTAATACAGTCAAATTTCTAATTAATCAAAGCTCTGACCCAAAACAAATTGAAATAAAAACCAACGGTATGAATTTATTAAGAAAATTTATTGATGAAAATAATATTTGTAGACAGCAAGTGATCGATTACTATTTTGAAAAAGGTTCGTTTCCTACCGAAGAAGATGTTGCTAATATACCAAAATGTAAATTATGCGATAATTGTCTTGGAGTGAAAAAAGACGATATTCGGGATATTAGCGACGAGACAAAACATATTATTAATATGATTAAAAATCAAAAAAGAGTAAATGGATTTAGTTTTGGTATGAGTAAAACGGTGGATATGATAAAACATAAGGATAATCCACTATTTAATAACCGTTCAAAAATTTGGATCAAAGAATTAATACAAATACTTATTGGAAAAAATATTTTAATTAGTTATCATAAAGGTTTCGGTTTTATTATAGACGTTGGTAAGAAAAATATTGACGAACTAATACCAATTAAAGCAAGGATTAGCAATGATATTCAAAATAGTTTGAAAAACTTCACAATCAATACGGGAAACGATACATTGGAAAAATTATATGAACTTAGAGTTAAAATGGCAGAAGCACAAAATGTTAATCCAACAACATTTATTAATGACAGAGTTATTTTAAATATCCACGATAGCAAACCAAAAACATTAACTGCTCTGTGGGCGATAGACGGTATATCAGACGAATTTGTTATGAACTATGGGACAGAGCTTATTGAAGAACTTAAAAAGATTAATAAAAAAAGTAAAAATAACAGCAAAGAAACTTGCAATCAAAAAAACATAATTAATAATGTAAATAATTTATCTGACGAAAATATTTCTATATTTATTAATAAATTAAAGAAATATAGACTTGAAGAAGCAAAAAAAAATGATATACCACCCTTTTGTGTATATTACGATACTACTATTAATGATATTATATCAAAATGTCCTACAAATAATTTTGAATTATTCAATGTAAAAGGTTTTGGTATTGTTAAAGTAGAAAAATATGGTAAAGAAATAATTAATATATGTTTGGAAATTTTAAGTAATAATAAAAAATTACGTGATGATTTATCTGACGATAAAGATAATGACAATGAGAATGATAATGACAATCGCAATGACAATGATAATGACAAGGACAATGACAAGGACAATGATAATAATAATAATAATTCTATTGAAGATATAAATCCTACTATTAAATGGTTTATACATAATAATTCTAATCATATTTTTCAAATTTCTAAAGTAAAAAAAAAAATAGGAACTATGGCAGGTATGTGGTCAATAAAAATTCGTGGACCTAACGTTAATAATAAAAAAGATTTCAAAATTATATATTCACAACCAAATGATGATGATGCATTAGATAAATCCTCAAAATTTATAAATGTAAATATATCAGATATAAAACCAATAAAAAGTATTGATATTATATATAAATATTATAAAGATGGAAAAACTATCGATGAAATTGTAGAATTAACAGGAAGAAAATCAAAAGATTCAATTGAAAATGACATCTATAAAATATTCGAACAATATGAAGATGTGGATATTGACCCGGAGTATTTTGGTTTAACGGAAGAATACGAAGAAGAAATTAAAGATGTTGTAAAAAATATAGGTTCCGAATATTTAAAACCAATCAAAGACGCAGTTAATAATAAAATCACATATGGACAAATTAAACTATGTTTATTAATTATTAAAATAGAAAGTGAAGAATAAACTTTTAATTGAATAGTTAATATTAAAATTTTTTTTCTTCAGAGTAATACTTGAAATTATCATAATGATATTCTAAATCAATATTAATTTTACTAATAAACGTTTGATAATTCATAATAGTAGCTGCACATTGAATAATTATTTCTATATTTTGCTTTTCAGTTACATAAAATTTTTTATAATGTATTTGAATATCCCAATCATCGTCTCCTACCCAATTTTGTTCTGCATTTGTATATGTATTGATAGATAAGCATGGTTCATCATTTCTGTCATAATATTGTGTATATTCACACATACCAATTAACTTACCACCATAAGGTTTAGATGTAATAAAACAGATTATATCTCCACAAGACATATTATTTACAATAGTTTTTGTTGCATTATTTCTTCCTCTTTTTACACCCCAAAAAGGATATTTGCTATTTTTTAAATTTTCTCCATCACCTACACGTATCAAGAAAATTTTTCTTTTTGTTTTTTCTTTAATATTTAATTTTGATAAAGCATCTAATTTATCAAAACCGTATATTTCAGATAATTTTTCCACAGTTTCTATTTGTATTAAGGAACGTAATTTATTTTCATTATAATATATCATTATTGAATGACATATTATAATGTATCATTCACACAGCATCAATTTTTTATTAATTAAATAAAATTGATTTATAGTGTTGAATACATATTATATTATATTAATAAATAATGGAAGCTGCAGAACCAGAGATAGTAAAATTTAATAATGACACTCAGCTTATAACACTTACAAGTGATATATGTGATATTTGTGAAAGTATATTGGGTAATTGTGGACCATTTTTAAAGGAAACTATATATCAAGAACTTCTTATTCATGAACTTACGAAAAATAATATCAAGGCAATGAGAGAAAATGTATTACCATATGTTTTCAAAGATTGTGATGGATCGAATATAACTATTGGTAATAATCATTTTATGCGAACCGACATTGATCTACCGGATTTAAAATGTATTCTTGAATTAAAACAATCTACATCACATATTAAAGATGAACATATATGGCAACTAAGAAATTATTTAGAACAACGACCAGATTATTCTTCGGGTATAATTATTAATTTTATTAATAAATTTACTTCTTCAACAACACCAACAATTGAATGTAAATTATTGGTAAAAACAGAAAATTATATTGAATGGAAAACAAGCAAAGAAAAACCAATAAAAATAAGGAAATATAAAACTTGGACAATTGAAAGCAAACCATATTTAGAAAAAAAAGAAATTTTTGAAGAATTTGATAAAGTATAATATATATTTATATATTATATATATTATGAATATAGATATAACAGATATACTCGATCTTGATTATTTTTTATTGAGAAATATAACTATTCACGAACCGATTCATGATTTTGCACCGTCAGGTAACGCACAGAAAATGAAAAAATTTAATGAGAGAATACATAAATATCGTTCTGGCGGAACATCTATAAAATCTGGAGGAGACCATCAAACATACATGGATCCATCTTATAAAGATAAAGATACCAATGAAGATAAATATATTACAATAACTGACTATAAATATTTTAATAATGAAACAGTTGAATCTTCTGATAAGAAAATCACCTTTACAAATTTTAATATTTCTAAAATATTATCATATAGTCCAAATAGTGAGAATGCGAATGAAAATGATGATATATTAATGTCTACTATAGATCGTTATATTACTAATAGAATTCAACACGATGGCAAAGAATTAAATCCAACGCGTCTAATAGAGGAGCTACGTAACATTAGACATAACTTTGGTGAAATACCGGCATCTCATGGCCACAACACGAGAGGAAGAAAACAAAAACACGTCGCTATTACTGAAAAAATTTATTGCGATATAATTGAGGATTCACAAAGTATAGTAAGTTTAAGTGATTATTTTAGAGTTCTATCTGTAAGTCTTTTATTTCAAAAAGAACGTATCATTCAACGTCGGAACGCGCAGCTGGTGGCGATGGGGTTGGGGGCGTTCGTGTGTGGGGCGGCGGCGTTGAGGAACACAAATGCGGGATGCGTGGTTTCGGGGGGGGGTAAAGATGACGGTCTGTATAGTAAAGAAAAACCTAATTACGATGATCCTGACATTGAGGTCCCTGTTGAAGAGGAGGAAGAGGAAGAGGAGGAAGAGGAGGAAGAGGAGGAAGAGGAAGAGGAAGCGGAGGAAGAGGAAGAGGAGGAAGAGGAAGCGGAGGAAGAGGAGGAAGAGGCTGATGTTGAAGAGGCTGCTGACATTGATACCCCTGTTGAAGATGCTGATGTTGAAGAGGGTGCTGCTGTTGAAGAGGATAATTTAATATCACCATTTTTACATGAATATATAGAATTTAACGAAATACTTGCTTATTTTAAACACGAAAATGGATGGTTTAACTTAGAAACCGGGGATTACACTGAATATTCATATGATGATTTGGAAAGTGTTATAAATGATATTAAATTATTTTTTGACTTTTATTCTAAAATATTTAATTATTATATTAGAGAAATAAATAATAGAAATTCTGTATTACAGATTATTAATAGTAATTTTATTAGAAACGGTTTATTTATTTATTTTTTAAATAAAATAACAAATTTAGAAGTAAAAGAAATACCTGATACAGATGATTTTTTTTTTTCTATTTTTAAAATAGGTGAAACAAAAATTTCAGATCCACAATCTAATGTACTTTACAAATTAACAGGATTGCCTTATATAAATACAAATGATGTTATGAATGGTGGAAATAAAACTATTATGAATGGGTTAACATTATTTTTAAAAAATTTTACAAAGCAACATGAAGACATGGAAAGGATACATTTAAAAGAATTATCAAATCAACTTAAGAATAATCTAACCTTGGAAGAGACCCAAAAATATTTAAGTGAGATATATGAAGAAGAAAAAAATTCAAAACATGATCTTACACCATTACCTGCATATAAACATGAACGAAACGGCCCGCATTCGAAATTCATAATGTATAACACTATAGAGAACGACACTGATGATGGTACAATTTATAATTTATATACATCCAATTTAGTGAATGCTATTTGTGCAATGATTAATTTAGTTGATTTCCCTGCAAGGGTTCTTGAAACTAAACAAATAAACGGTATGAAATATAGAGAATATTTAGAAGAATGCGAAAGTTTAATAAGACAAATTTTTGGGGCGATATTAGTACGTTTTATTACTATTGTAAATGAACATATTCAAGAAATAGGCCTAAAAGTTTTAACAGAAGAAGAACTTCTTGAATGGGAAAAAATCACTGCTGTTTTTAGAGAGAAGGGTGCTCAAATAATTGTAAATACTATTATATCCTCAAGAAGATTATTTGGAACTCGTGAAATTGGTGATGAAACTAAATCTTCGTATAAATGTAATTTAATAGAAAAAATAAATTGTGGGATTTTTCAAAATTTAATTAATAAAATTACAACTTTAAATAAAGATAAAAAACTTAAAAAAATATTTAAAACAAAAATAGATACGGAAGATAATAAAATAAGCGCCGATACAACAAGATTCTCAAATAATTTATTAATATCGCTCGCAAAAGATATAAATTCCAAATTTAATAATGATCAACCTACAAATTTAGTATATAGATACGAAAAAACATTATTAGACGACATTGCGGAAAAGACCAGTATTACCACTCAAGCAGATGATAAATTATTGCTCAATTTTAAAAATCAGTATAGTGATGAAAATGATGTTTTTATAAATGATAATATGTCTTATACAGAATATATTGAAAAACTTAAAGACGACAATGGAGAAGAAAACCATATTATTAACAACGCTCTTACTGGTAAAATAAATAAAGAGGATGGAGAAAGAGGTCAAATAATGAAATTTATATCTAAAGAAGATAATTTAAAAGTGACATGTTTAATTTCTTCAATACTTGATGCTCAAGACTCTTTTGGTTCTTGTAAAGATAAGGTTCCGGAGGAATTCCATAATAGTAATATTATTATTAAAAATAATCAAGGTATAGAATTTGAATTTGGTTTAAATATATATTCTACTACAAAAGATTTGTATATTGTAAAATATTACTTAACTGCTATTACTGAAGATGATAAACCTTTTGGTATATATGGAGAAATTACAGAAAAACTTACAAAAAACCGCAAATTATTATTATCTGCCGTTAATTCATTTGATAGAGTTTTAGATCTTCTTGAAGATAATCATTCATACGCATTAGCTGAACTTGCAAATAAATCGCCCGATACTATTAATTTTGACACTATATTAAGCAGTGATGATAATATGAAGATAATGAGTTCGATATCAAATAAAGCTATCGGAGATATAAGCCAAGAATTAGCTACAATAATTATAAATACAGGTTATGTTAACAAGATTACTAAATTTCCACGTCGTTTATTAGCAGATGGTGATCGTCCTTCTTTCGTAAGAGCAAGTATATTATTAAAAGAGGCGGGTTTTAATACACTTGTTTCTAATATAGATACCGACTCGGGTATATTTTATTCATCAGAAAAAAAAACTGGAGAAAATAAAACGTCTCTCTACATAGTAAAACAAAATGTTGGTCCTAATGTCGGCGGAGCTATTAAGAATAGAAAACGCGGTCATAAAATCAAAAAAAATAAAATCAAAAAAAATAAAACTAAAAAAAATAAAAAAAATAAAAAAAATAAACCAAAAAAAAGTAAAAAAAAACTTAATAAGTTAAATAAAAATAAAAAAACAACTATTAAAAAACGTAAAAAACAAAATAAAATGAAACGCAAATCTATAAAGAAATAAAAATTTTATATAATATTTATTTATAAATTGATTTATAACAAATACATATACATTTGTTATATATGGCTGCTTTGCAAAATAATATAATTATTGATAAAAAAATCAATAATAATGAGAATAAATTGGACCAATTTTATACAAATCCTGATATAGCAATTAAATGTCTTAATATACTGAATGAAAAAATAAATACTAAAAATTATGATATTCATATGGAACCAAGTGCAGGGAATGGTGTATTTTATAACATAATGAATAAAGCAAAGAGATACGGAATAGACATCGAACCGAAACATAAAGATATCGTTAAAGAGGATTTTTTAGAATTTAAACCGAATCACGATAAAAAATATATTATTATTGGAAATCCGCCTTTTGGTAAAGTGTCATCACTGGCTGTTAAATTTTTCAACAAAAGCGCCGAATTTTCGGATTGTATAGCATTTATAATACCAAGAACATTTAAACGTGTTAGTATTCAAAATAAACTTGATATGAATTTTGAATTGATTTATAATATGGATCTTCCTTTAAATCCTTGCTGTTTCACACCAAAAATGAGCGCGAAGTGTTGTTTTCAAATATGGAAAAGAACTGATAATAAAAGAAAACTGGTTATTTATGATAAAACGCATCCAGATTTTAATTTTGTAAAACATGGAGAAAAGGATCAAAATAATCAACCTACTCCACCAATTGATAGTGATTTTGCTTTAAGAGCATATGGGTCTAATTGTGGTGAAATTGTAGACGAAGAACTTCATACTCTTCGACCCAAAAGCTGGCATTGGATAAAATCAAATATTGATATTGATATATTAAAAAATAGGTTTAATACTTTAGACTATTCTATGTCAAAAGATACTGTTAGGCAGGACAGTATTGGGCAACAAGAATTAATATATTTATATAAATCAAAATATAATTAAAAGTTTTCGTCATTATATGATACCTGATAACCCAATAATTTTTTCCACAATTCATAATTTTTACCGTTTTTATTATTTGGATCACATCTTAATGCATATTCACAGTTTCGTCCTTTTATATTATTTATTGTAATATTGCCCAATTTTTCACAAGTGCCGTGCGCATACCCACCATATTCAACAACCAGATTATACATATCGTTTGAAGGGATCTTTAAAATATATGCTTTTCCAACCGAACACGTTTCGTCATACATATTATATCCTATTAGAATATAGAAATCTATACTGTGGTCGGGTCTAATTTGAACGAAATTAAATTTTGAATTTTTTGCATGCAGCGATACTTTTATTTCATAATTAATTCCATTTTTACATCCATCGCCACTCGTTTCATTAACTGATTTACTTATTTTCAAATCTTCTTTTACGATTGTTTCCATATAAGTTGATTGTGGAGATATTAAATATCGTGCAATTACACATTTTCCTGTCAATGTTGCTTGTTCATTTATCTTTTCAAAAATTATATTTTTCTCTTTATTCTCTTTCATTTTCATCTCATTAACTAACGCCAAGATCGTTTCATTGCTTATTTGATTGCTTATTTGATTGCTTATTTGATTGTTTATTTGATTGTTCATTTTAATACAATTATTATTGTTTATTTTTAAATCAACTTTATGAGTATTTAAATATAAATATCTTTTACTGCGTAACGTTGAAATTATTTGTAATGGTAATTTGACTCGTCCCGTTTTATTTGTAGTTATTTGTATTTAAAATCATTAAATAAACTATCAATTCTATAAACAATAACAAATATATATATATGAAAGTGATTTAAATAAATATATATTTATAATATATAGTATGAAGATAGGTCTTATTATTTTTATTAGCACTATGGGAATATATGGAACTAATGCGTTCAACTCTATGTCTCAAATATATAATGATTACAATAGCAAGGATACTTGTTTAAAAAGCATGAATGATTTATATAGTTCTGGTAATACAAAAAATCATAATCTATCGGATAATGTTCCACTAAATAATGTTCCACTAAATAATAAAGTATCCAAATCTAATGTTAATAAACCAATTCTTGTTCAGGGTGGTTCTCTTCGAACGTGGTCTTATCGTTCACCGCTTGTAGAGAGGGTGCAAATTGTTTTATCTACCGAAGGTCGCCCACTTGATTCGGATATTGAACTATGGAATGGTCCCGATAATACACCGTTTAAAATGCGCGTATATGTTGAGAATGGGCAACTACGCCCATTCAGTGCTATTATTGAAACGCCGCGTGGCCCCAATACGATTGCCGTTCGCAATATTGGACAACTTGAATTCCCTTTCGCTGCTTATGTTTACACAACTGAGTTGGACCACCCCTCGCAAAATTGTATAGAATCGTCAACAACAATCCAAGGTGGTGCTCTTCGCACGTATCCATTTGATCCATTTGTTGACTCCGTAGAAGTTCTTCTTAAAACCGATGGACGTCCGCTTAACGCAAGAATTGAACTACTTCAGGGACCAAATAACAACAAACAAGTTATTGAACTTTACACCGAAGATGGTTTTGATAGACCTTTCTTTTGTATTCTCGAAACTCCCGAATCAGGAAATGTTGTACGAGTAGTTAACACTGCACCAATTGAATTTCCAATGTATGCAAGCGTTATTCCGCACTCATTGAAAAACGATTTTTTTTCTGGACCTGTTGTTAGTGGACACACTCCATTTAGTGGAAATATTGGATGGTAAACAAATAAATATTAATATAAATAAATATATATATACATACATATGAGAAGATTTGTTCGCTCTGTAAATCCGAAACAATATTATCATAAAGACAAAGATAACCATAAAAATATTATCTTAGATGTTTTACTATATCCATCATCGATATCATTTAGTGGGGCCGAGAATGAGTGGTGTGCGCCTCGTGATTCCGAAATTAAGTCTGCAAATCAATATATCAATAATAAAAATTTATCTTGGGCTACGCCATTTTCAGATTGGATAGGTTTACAAAATAATATCGTATCATCAAATATGGATCTTGAAAGTTTGTCGAAAACGAATCATAATCACATTTCATTTTCTACAGCAGAAACCGACTTCTGTCTACCTTATGCAAAAGAAAAAGAAAAAGATAAAGATATTATAAAATATAAAAACAATTCAAAAAAAAATTTATATAATAATTACGGTTTAAATATTTCATTTGCAACGCCGGAAAGCGACTTTACTACTTGCGATATAAAAGAAAATAATGATAAGAGTATTACCATTGAAGAGGCACTTTCTCCGTCAACACAAGCAAGAGTTCTTACTAAAGCAGATAATACATTACATATTGAACATGTAAATGAAGCGTGGACCAGATTATGTGGGTATACAAACGAAAATAGTTACGGAAAAACTCTTAAAATTCTCCAAGGCGAACATACAAATAAACACGTTGCTAATGAATTTGTTAGTAATTTACAAAAAGGAAAAATATCAGAAGCAATTATTATTAATTATGATAAATGGGGTCGCGGATTTCATAATCATGTTAAGGCCACACCGGTAATATCAAATGATTCGGGCAATATTAAAACAACGCATTATCTCGCGGTATTGAATGATATTGGTGAATTTAATATTAATGATACTAAAATAAAGCAAATAAATATTTATTAAAAAATATTTATTAAAAAATATTTATTAAAAAATATTTATTAAAAAAATATATTACATTTTAATTTATTAATTATTACTAAATTAAAATACTTAATTCACACACATTGTGTATAAAAGTCTATTTTTAAAATAAAGAACTGTGTATAACGGAACAACTGTTATTAAATCGAAAACTAATGTTTTCCCTTTATTTTTAGATGCTCGTGTTAAAACCATTATTATGCTTAGTATTATAGCAATAAATGAACCAATCGTTAAATAATAAAATAAACTACAATAATCTTTACTTAAGGGCGAAAATAAAGTATCTAAAATATTCTGCATTATATATATATTATAAATATATTATATTATAAATATATTATATTATAAATATATTATATTATAAATATATTAATTATATTTGAATAATGTGTAATATCATAAAAAAGTTACAAAATATTCTCAAAAAAACTAATTTACTGAGTATATAATCTTGTTCATTTTTATGAAATGTCAATCTAATGCTTCCGTATCGTTTTACGAATTGGTTTACGCTTACGATTATTCCTTAGCGTTTTATGAATTGGCTTACGCTTACGATTATTTCTTAGCGTTTTATATCGAGGTTTATGCTTACTATTCTTCCTTTTCGTTTTACGACATGGTTTTCGCTTGCACTTCTTATTTTTACTTTTACGAACTCGGTTTTGCTTGACATTTTTACCTCCTGCGGGGACGGAGATGGGGGGGGGCAGCGGAGAGGGCGGAGATGGGGGGCCAGCGGAGAGGGCGGAGAGGCGAGGGGGAGGAGGAGGCGAACTTGCTTCGAGGGCTGCCAACCGGTTTTCCAGATCGTCAACTTCAAGGTTTTGAAACTTGAGCTGCGCATCGTTTAACTCCTCCATAACCCTTTCGGCACGTTGTCGTTCATTAATTAAAGTAGTTTCCATAATTTTTTTAGCTGATTGATCTTGTTCTTCCGTGCGTTTTCGCAATTCATTTTGAACTCTTGCTTGTTCTTCTGCAATTTCATTCCCCGCTTGAGCAACTCTTGCTTGTTCTTCTGCAATTTTATTCCTCGCTTCAGCAGCGTCTACTTGTTTTTCTGAAATTTCATTCCCCACTTGAGCAGCGTTTGCTTGTTTAACAGCGGCATCCGCCATTTTAATCTGTGCTTCTGCTTGTTTTTCTGCAATTTTATTTGCATCCTCCTTTAAACGCAAATTTTCGACAACAGCGACAAGCTCTCTTATGGCGTGTTCCTCTTGTACAATAGTTTTTAGGCGTATAATTTCAGATTCATTAAGACTTTTTAGTTCCATATATGCTTTACCAAGAATGCCACCATCGGACGAGGTTGGGGGCGGAATATTAGATGTGCCAATAAAATCTTTTATTTCATAGTCAAACTTGGAGTAATTGAGTGATCCAGTAGTTGAATTTGGTTCTATACTACCAGGTTGAGGTGATTTTGGTGCCGTTATAATCTTATTGTGTCGATCCAGTTCTCCCCACAGTTCAAAGAACGAACCACCCATACTTGATAACGCATTCAAGGACAGATATAATCCTACTAGTCCTGATATTTGAGGTCCAACCTTGTCGAAGATCATCTCGATGGTCCGTACCGCGTTATTAATTCCAAAATCGTATATCGCCGCAGCAACTTCTTGATAGCAATGCCCGTGACCGAAACCACCTGGAGTAATCTTTAGACTCGGGACCCACGCGCCATCTGCCATCTCGTAGTCATATCCAGGATATGTACAGTTATTCTCTTCCCAGTTGTAATTTTTTTCATGCCAGGCACTAAGTTCGGTAGGTTCAACACTGCATGTCGCCATAGTATCATAATCTCCATCAGATCCCTCATAGCAAGACCACAGTTTCTTTACCATTCCAAATCCATAACTTATAAGAAAACCCCTCGTTACCATACTCAACGCGTTCGAGATCGCAGATGTTCCAACTAATTTATTATCATTAATATAATAATATAATGCCCCTGATGTAGAGATTCGAATCCCCAGATCAACCAAACTTGACATTATAGGAGTCTTCAGATCCAGATCCCGCATTCCTTTCCACTCCGGAACCGGAACCACTCCACTCCACCCTACCCCCACCCCGGCGGGGACCGAGATGTTGTCTTTGGATTTGAGAGTCACGAGTAATGTCACGATGAATGCTATTACTAACTTAGTTTCATCATCGGACATGGTTTTTTGAATTTTTTTCATTAAATTATTATTTTTTAATTGAGTCATTATTTTATCCTTTATCCCCTCTACCCAGGTCCCATCTTGGGACCATCCGTGCCATTCCCGCGCAAATAAAGCAAATTTTTCTACTTTTGATTGTGCCCATAGATCAAATTCACCCTCAACTGTTGTTTTTGAATCATTTTTAATTTTTTCCCTCATATTATTCAATATTTCTTTTGTTACGCCAAACTCTTTATGCAACATTCCCATTTTTTCAGATGCAACTCCATCTTCTGGAGGTATTATAGTTGAATATTTAATATTAGTTTGACGTTGGTATTCTTCAGCAGTGAGAAGACCGATTCTCGCATCAATTGACATTCTCTCTCGATAATATTTTTTTATAGATTCTTTTAATTCAGGATCCATTTGTTCATTATATAATCGTCCAATATATTTTTCAAAATCATCCCTTGCTAAATTACTTTTATATTTACCCATAAAATAATACATAAAATTATGAGAAGTTAATCCATTTAAACTTAGTAATACGTTATTAACTACAAACTTGGACACATTAAAAGCCAAACCTAAACCACCACCTGATTGTTTTTTTTCATTTTCCAGAAGTTCTTTAAGAAACGTGCGAATCATAGCAAAATTAAATATCAAACTTAATTCAGGGTCATCTATTTTACCCTTGTATTTCTTGCTTTCATCTATGTCAAGTTTTTTTTTTATAAGTCTATCTAATACATCAATAACCATTCGAACTCGTAACTCACGAATCATTGCTTCTTCTTTAATATTATCCGTATTATCCGTATTATCCATATTATCCATATTACCCATATCGGCAATTGTAAGTGTATTTACTTTATTTATCCTAAGAAAACATGTTATGTAATTTCTAACTGCGGTTGCAATTTGTATATTATCTTCTCCTGCTTTAACTAAATTTACTTTCAGAAGATCTCTAAAAATAACATTATTCAATTTACGATTCTTAATAATATTAAAATTACCGTTCTTAATTGTTTCTAAAGTTTTATTTTTAATTTTATATGTTTCCATCTCTTTAGCTTTTTCTATTAGCACCCGTCTTAAAAATTTACCATATTCAGGAATATTCTTATAAATACAATTTGCGTTATTGGCAATCTTATTTATTGTAGCTAAATCTAATTTATTCATTATATTATATATATATATATATATATGGCAAGTGAACCAACTTTTAAAGAAACATTAAAAACAAACGCTAAAAAGATTACAAATTTAGTTAATAACAACAAATTATTTGGAGATGATTTAATGGAAGTTAATATTATTGAACCAAACTCAAATATAATAACAATCGGTTTTAAAATTAATGAAAATAATTTTTCCGAAGTTGATTATTTTATAAATAATTCGCGACTCGAAGGACGCGGTAAAGGGGTTAAATCGGATATGGGGAATCGCACAGGTTCGTTATTATTTAATTTAAACTTATTATTAATGGTTTTAAGTAATGTTGTATATTTTTCATTGGCTAATTTTACAGACGACCCCGCACGTGCAGCTACTGGTATTTATGAATTGTTAGATGTTAACCAAAGTGCTCAAGATACAGGATATTCTGCATCAGACTGGAGTTATAAATCATTACAAGAAAAACTATTAATGTCAGAAGGAGAAATGAAATTAAATATTATTAATATACATTCTGATATCAAAAAAAAATTAAAAGATATTATTGATACAAGAGGTGTCGGTAAATCTCAAAATTTTATTAGTGATATAAATCAGTATTGGAGCACACACGGTGGTTCAAAACGTAAAACAAAAAAACGTAAAACAAAAAAACGTAAAACAAAAAAACGTAAAACAAAAAAACGTAAAACAAAAAAACGTAAAACAAGACGTTAATTATAATTTATAAATAATAATAGAAATTATGATTGTTTTATTAACTCTTTAATATTAATAATTAACCAAATTATACTAATAATATCAAAACCCATTATAGTATATAGAAGTAATTATTTATATTTATTAAATATAAAATATTTATTAAATATAAAATTGAAGTATAAGTATTTATTATAAAAGTATTTATAAAAATGAATAATAATAATTTAAAAAATAAAACATCTGGTTTGTCAAACGGTAAAATGAAACAAAATAATAAAAATGCTGCTATAACACAATTATTTAATGAAAGAAATAAAATTAATAACGAATATCAACTTTACAAATTTAAAAATAGACAAGTAATTGAAAATTTACATAATAAAATTAATCAATTACGAAATAAAATCAAATATTTAAAAAATAATCAAGGTAAACATTATCAAGAGTTCGTTAATGAACTATTATCATTTTACACTTCCGATGTAAAAACGTGCAATTGTGCGGATGAAGAGTGCGAACATCGTGTTAATTTGCTCACATATCTGAACACACCAGATTAATATTAATTAAAAATATATAATAACTTTTTTTAATAAATATTTAAGAAATTAAATAATAACTAACTCATATGGTAAAAATAGAAACAGAACCGAAAATTGATTTTCATCAAGTATTAATTCGTCCACAACGTTCTACAATTAATAGTCGTTCCGAAGTTAGTTTATCAAGAACTATTAATTTTAAATATTCAACAAAAACATGGAGTGGAACACCTATAATTGCTGCTAATATGGACACAATCGGAACATTCGGTGTCTATGAAGTATTAAGCAAACATAAGTTAATTACTGCTATGAATAAGTTTTATAATGTGGATGATTATAAAGAATATATTTCTAATAATGTTTTAAATCCTGATTTATTTATGGTTTCAACTGGTATTGGTGAAGGTTCGCTCGAAAATGTAAAAGCAATATTTGATGAAATTCCTTGTTCATGGCTCTGTATTGATATTGCAAATGGATATATTTCAAACTTTGTTAATTTTTGTTCTGAAGCTCGTAAATTATTTCCCGACAAAATTATCTGTGCTGGAAATGTGGTATCGGGTGCTATGGTTCAAGAACTTGTTTTAAAAGGTAAGGTAGATGTAGTAAAAGTTGGTATTGGCCCCGGTTCCGCGTGTACGACTCGTTTAAAAACTGGTGTAGGCATGCCGCAATTGTCCGCAATTATTGAATGTGCTGATTATGCACATGGGTTAGATGCCCATATTATCGGTGATGGTGGTATTACTTGTCCAGGCGATGCTTCGAAAGCATTTGGGGGCGGAGCAGATTTTATTATGATGGGCGGAACTTTTGCAGGTCATGATGAAAATCCTGGGGAAATTATTGAAAAGGCCATTTGGAGTTCTTACGAACAACATAATAAACTGAAAAAATTTAAAAAATTTTATGGGATGAGTTCTAAACTTGCTATGGAAAAACATTATGGTAAAATGGAACAATACCGATCATCTGAAGGTCGTGAAATTATAATACCATACAAAGGAAAATTAGAGGATACTGTTTTGGATTATTTGGGTGGTATAAGAAGCACTTGTAGTTATATTAATGCTCAAAGTATTAAACAAATGTCTAAACGCACTACATTTGTTATGGTTGGTCAACAGCTTAACACATCATTAATTTAAGACAACTATAGCAGAGCCATTTTTTTTATTACTTTCAATAACAACGCGATTTTTACATGATTCTCAAAAAATTTTTCAACCTCGTCCAACATATATATCTCATCGTCTGATAAATCTGAGGAGTTCTTTTTCTTTTCAATCTTATTATCAAAACCTTCGTAAAGAACACTTGATGTATCCGGTTGTCTTGACGTCAAAGGTACTGCTGGCACCGATTTAACTCCTTGATAAAATCCACTTGCCATATATTTTGCTTTATTTTCGTGAGATTGTGGCGGTGTTTCACACCAGGCAACACCTGGCCACACTTCAATCTTGCTCTGTCCTTGATAAAAACCGCTGTTGGTATATTTAATATTTGGAACAGGTTTTTTTAGTAGTGCTGGATCTGGCAGTAGTATGGGTTGTTGTGGGTTTGGCTTTGGCTCAATTTTGCTCTTGATCTTGCTGTCTCCTTGATAAAAACCGCTGTTGGTATATTTAATATTGTGGACGGGCATTGGGATTACTGCAGGTTCTTGTGGATTTGGTTCAATCTTGCTGTGTCCTTGATAAAAACCACTGTTAGTATATTTATTATTTAGTGTATAACTTGAAACATCTTCAATATTGATAGCACTCAAGAATGATAGTAAAATAATCTTCATCATCGTCGTCATATTAATATAATATATCATATTGTCTTTATTATCTATTATAATATATAATAAATATACCACTGCATAATGGTATCTATTAATATAAAAAAATATTTTGTTATAGATAAATAACTCTAAATAAAATAAACAACTGTTAAAGTATATTCGCTCATTATTATAAGATATTTTTTTATTTAAATATTTAAATATTTAAATATTAAAATACAGTTAAAATAGAGTAAATATGACCGAAATTGCAAATATTTTAGATAATGAAAAAATATATAGCAACTCCCCATTAGTAAAAACACAGTTAAGTGTGTTATCAAATGAAGAATGTGAACATTTTATTAATATTTCTAAAAATTCATTAAAACAAGCATTAGTATCCGAAGCGAAACAAGGTATTATTTCAAAGGGACGATCTGGAAGAAATACATGGATTAGACATAAACACGATGAAATAACCCAAGAGGTTGGAGAACGCATAGCGAAGATAGTCGGTTTGCCATTAGAAAATGCAGAAGCTTTTCAAATTATTTATTATGGAGTTTCTCAAGAATATAGACAACATTACGATAGTTGGGATCACGATGGTTCCGAAAAAACATTAAGATGTATGAAAAGAGGCGGTGCGCGATTAAAAACTGCATTATGTTATTTAAACGATGTAAAAAAAGGTGGAGGAACAAAAATGACAAAACTTAATATTACTATTCCACCGATAAAAGGGTCGCTATTAATATTTGATAATACTTATAGTATTACAAATCATACACGGCACCCATTGTCTGAGCATGCAGGATTACCGGTTGAAGAAGGTGAGAAATACGCATTTAATTTATGGTTTAAAGAATGTAATCACGAAAGATTATACCAAGACTATAATCCAGAGTATTATAAAAATATAGAAATAAAAAATAAATATATAAATACCGAAACGAATACATCATTATCATCGTCACAATTAGACATAAATTGTATATTAAATAATTCTGAAATCTATAATAACGCAGGATTTATTGAAAAAAATGTTTGTGAAAAAATTGTAGAACTATCAAATTTTAATACAAATACTCGTAGAGATGCTTGGCTAAAATTAGAAGTCGTTCCAGAATTAACAAAAAAAATAGAATTATTAATCGGTATTAAGAAAGATCATTTTGAAAATATTAATATTGTTGAATACAAACCAAATATATTGCACAACAGACATTTTGTAGCATATGATATGAACAGCGAAAAGGGTAAAAAATATACAAATGTATTGGGACAAAGAATATATACTATTAGTATTGCTTTATCGAATAATATTTTGGTTAAATTTCCAAATATTAACAGGTCATCGTTATTAAATACAGGCGATATTATAATATATAATAATGTTCTCACGATTGATTGTGATAGAAATCCTAATTTAGAGAGAACTATTATAAACAATAACGATAATAATGGTTATATTGCTAATATTTATATTAGACAAAAAACAAAAAATGGCGAAACAATTGTTGGTCATATACAAGAAAAGAAAAATGTAGGATTACAAATTGTAGAACTCGAAAATTATATGGATACGTTGAATGATGTTATGAAGAAATTTAAAGAAGATGAAATAACAGAAAGATGGAATGGATATGAAAGTTTTAAATACAATTTTAAAGGTGATTTTAATAAATTTAAAAATTATATAAAACGGTATAACACTATCAGGGAACAAAGACCCTGTTTAAATAAAGAAAATTTGGATATAAAATATTCATTAGACTCTAAATTGCCAATTCAAATCGTTAACAATGTGATTGATGCAGAATTTTTATCTATTTTACAAAGTTATTATAAGGATACTATCGATAGTAGTACATGGGAGTTGGGCGATAAACAGTCAAATAGATACAAATCGCACAATGAACCAATGTCTCGTTTTTTACATTATGAGATTCTCCCTCTCATTGAAAAAATTATAGGTAAATCTATGAAACCAACATACACATACTTATCTGCTTATGTGAAGGGTGCCGATTTACCACCACATACTGATAGAGCTGATTGCGAGTATACCGTTTCATTTGTCATCGATAAGCCAGAAGGCAGTAATTGGAATATATATGTCCACAAACCACAACAACCTGTAAAGCACAAGGGACGATACAATATTAAACCATCGTTGGAAGAGTGTGAACCGGTAGACTGTGATGCTGGGGGATTAATGTTATTTCAAGGAACGGATCATATTCATTTTAGAGAAAAATTAGATCATGATTATTATAACATATTATTATTACATTATTGTTCAATATGAAATTAAACCTATTTTATTTATATTATACACAATATAATGGATTTCAAAATTTATAATAATATTCTTAGCGATGATAATATATCATATATATTAAATAATATTGATACCAGTCAATATCATTCAGGACGTGTAGGTAATAGAATTAATTTAAAACAAAAGATAAGAAAAGATTTATTTATAAAAGATAATAGTTTATTAAAGTATATAGATGATACGTTTTATGATAAAATGTATCATGATATTCAAACCAATTTTAGTAACATAAAATATAGAGAAAGGTGGAAAATAGGATTTTACGATAATGAAGATGCAGGATTTTACAATTTACATACTGATACGGCAGGTGATACTAAATATAGAGTATCTTCTGCCGTTGCTATGCTGTCAAGCGCGGATGATTACGAAGGTGGAGAATTACATTTTCCGGATTTAAACAAAAAGTTTAAATTGGATAAAGGAGATGTTATAGTTTTTAAATCATCGCTTTTACATGGTGTCCATCCTATTACAAAAGGAAAACGACATGTATTAATAAGTTTTTTCTTTGATGATGATGGTATGAAAGTTAAAGAAACATTTACAAAAAATGTAAATTATAATGACTATAAACCATATTTAACTAATATAAAACTTGAATATCATACAAATAATTATAAATCTGGTAGTGAAATTAATACTTACAATAAGGGCGATATAGATTATTCTGATTTACATCATCGTGATAAATGGACTGACCTTGATGATTATTATCTGGAAGATAATGATTCAGATACATTAATAGTAAGTTTTTCTGGAATGGGATGGAAAGATGCAGCACCTACGTTTATTTTTAACAACTTTTTAAAGCAATATGAAAATGTAGATAAACTTTTTTTGAGAGATATGGGTCCAAACTATTCAAAACAAATATGTTGTCGATATTATTTGCTCGGTTTTAGAAACAGTACAAACAATTTGGAAGAATCTATAGAATTTATTAAAAATTTGATAACTCAAAAAAAATACACTAAAATAATAGCTATCGGATGTTCGGCAGGCGGATATGCTGCTATATTATTTGGACATTTATTAAAATTTAATAAAGTAATAGCATTTGCACCACAAGTGGTTTTAAATAATAAAAAAGAAGAATTAATAGGCGATATATATAATGCCACACAAACATGTAGATGGTTAACTAATAAAAATAAGGATAACGAATTTTATCAAAAATGTTTGGATCTTAAAAATTTTACACCATTCAATACGAGTATTGATATTCATTATTCCAAAGAAGCGAATAATGGAATAGACAAGAAGCACGCTTTATATTTAGAAGGTGAAAATTGTAAAATTATAGAACATCCTGGTAATAATCATATGGTAGCTCTTACATTGCGAAATAATGGTAAATTAAAAGAAATTATAGATGAATTAGTTAATAATTAAAATATAATATTATATAATATTTTATAATAATGGAAAATAGTAAATATAAAAGATTACTACTCAATTGTAAATCACATTATGAGAAGGATTTTATTGATTTAGTATTAAATAATGATGGTAAATATTTATTATCGCGTGTAGGCAGTGTTGAAATTAATGCTTGTCATGGGAAACATTTGTTAAATTTTCCATCAAAAACAATAATTTCAACTGAAAATTCAATAGACCAATATTGTAGAAAAAATGCAGGATTTTATTATGTTAAATCTACATTAGAAAACAATCAAGAATTAAAAGAGCGTGATATATTTCACATATTTCAAAATAAATACTTGAATTGTATGTTTCAGTCTGATTATATATTAATTTACGATTTTCATATAGAAGGATATAATAGATTATATAAATCCGTATTCGATAAATTACCTCATAAAATATTTTATGAAGAATTAGATTTTTATTTAATATTATTGGAATACTATACAAATAAATTAAATAAAAAAATATTAATTGTCTCTAACTTTACAGAATCTATGAAAAAACAACTGAAACATTATAATGAAATATTTCCTAACTATAGTATTAAAACAGAAAACTTTGTATTTTATAATTCTTATCAAACTATTTTAGGAAATGAACCTCACAATAATTGGTATGAAACTTATAAAGTTATGGAAAAGAATATTTCAAAACTTGAATTTGATTATGCATTTTTAGGATGTGGGTGTTATGGTTTACCATTATCAAATTTTATCCATAAAAAAATGGATAAATCTGTTTTTTATATAGGAGCAACAATTCAATTACTATTTGGAATAATAGGAAAAAGATGGGTGGATAGATTAAAAAATCCAAAATATTGGATGAATAAATATTATAATGATAAATGGATAAATCCTGATAAATCAGAAATTCCTAATAATTTTAAAAATGTTGAAGGTGGTTGTTATTGGTAGTATTAATAGATTTTATATATTTAAATAATATAATGACTATTGATGTTGAATTAATAAATGGTGCACATTTTGAATGGAAAGTAGTTGTATATTTATTAGAAAATATATTTCCTGAATTTAAAATACCAAATAATGAACCATGGAAATGGAAAAATATAAATACAAAAATTTTATTAGGTATAAGTGCTAATTTAGATAATAAATTAAATGGAATTCGTAATGATAAAGATATGACATATTATTTAGATGAAAATGTTACTAAACCATATATATTTTGGACTGGAGAACCTTTTAATGTTAAAGTTGTAAGTAAAACTGAAAAACATAAATATATAATAATATCTTCATTGACTCACGATGGTAATAGTATACAAATGCCATTTGCAAGTTTTTGGTATATACAATATTATTTAAATGGATTTTTAAATAAATATCGTAATTTAAATAATTTTTCAAATAAACAATATTTACTTGCTTATTGTGCCAGCAGACAAACTAAAGAACGTTCTGAGTTTATGAATTATTTTATTAATAAATCAAAAGAAATTAATAAAATTTTTTGTTTAGGTAAATGTAATAATTTTGAGTGTAGTAAAAAACTTCTTCCTAGAGATCAACCACCAAATAATATAGTAGTAGATGAATATTCTAAATTTAAATTTGTTCTTGCAATGGAAAACTGTGAACGAAAAGGATATTTAACCGAAAAGATTATATGTGCTTTTGTATCAGGTTCAATACCTATTTATTGGGGTGATCATGAATATGCTAAAAGACTATTTAATCCGAAATCATTTATATGTATAAGAGATTATGAATCTGTAGAAGCATGTATAGATTATATATTAAATATGAGTAATAAAGATATTGAAAATATGTTAAAAGAACCTATGTTTGTAGATAATATTCCACCACCAGAATTTGATATTACAAATTTTGAAGAAGGAACTTTCTATGGAGAATTAAAGAAAAAAATAAGAGATATTTGTTTAAACCCAATTTAATCTTAAATTTTGATAAATATTTTTACCATTTCCTCTCAATAATGATATCCATAATGATACATTACCAGAACCACAAATAATATATTTTGTTTTACTCATAATAAAAGTTATTGCCAACATATAAATTCCATGTTCATATGTTCTGCCCTTAAATTCATTAATATGTTTTTGATTCATAGAATTTTTAACTTCAGAAAAAATTATTATATTATTATTTTTATAGTTATTTTTAATTTTATTTTCAAATGTTAAATCATCAGTTTGTAATAATACAGTAAGTGTATTATTTAATTTTAATAATTCATTAAGTTTATTCATAAATACTTCATGACTAGCAATAGGAGTTTCAAGATGTTTATCAAAATTTCTATAGTATAGAGTAATTGTATTATTATAGTTTATTTTATATTTATTTTCCAATTCGTTTATAGTAGTATTAATCGTTTTAGAAGGTGTATAATATTTTTCAATAAATGGTTTATACATTTTAAAATCAAAATCCTTATAAATATTATATTGAAATGAATGATGAAACGTTGGTTTTAAAAAATAATTATAGTCAAAATCATGAGATTTATCTTCAAAAAAATGATGTGTTATATCCAAATTTTTATGTTCAGATTTTTTATAATGTGGAAAACATAAAGTTCCATCTATTTTTTTTGGAAGTTTTTTATAAGTATTAAAATAGTGAATAATATTATCTAGTTTAACTGAACAAAATGAAAAAAAACCTCCACCTAAAGTAATTATTAGAGTTTCTTCTTTTTCAATTACGTTAAAGTATCCCATATATATTATAATATAATATATGTTTTCAAACAAATTTTGGGCAAAATATCAAAATAATGTATATTCACAACATGGAGAAGATGGATGTATAAATGAATTATTTAAAAGATTAAATATATGTGATGGTGGTTGGGCATGTGAATTTGGAGCAGCAGATGGAAAATGGTTATCAAATACTTTTAATTTAGTAGAAAATAAAAACTTTAATTGTGTAATGATAGAAAGTAATCAAAATGCATATAAAAATTTATTAAAAACAAAAGAAAGATTTCCTAATATTATACCAGTAAATAAAATTGTAGGATTTAATGATAGTGAAGACAATTTAGATAATATATTAAAGAAAACTAATATTCCAAAAGATTTTGATTTATTATCTATAGATATTGATAGTTATGATTATCAAGTTTGGAGGGACTTTAATAAATATAAACCAAAATTAGTTATTATTGAAATACATTCCGGTATAGATCCTTATAATGAAGAATGGATACATACTGAAAATAAATATAAAATGACAGGATTTAGACCTATGTTTAATCTTGGTCTAAAAAAAGGATATAAATTTTTATTTCATAATGGTAATATGTGGTTTATTAGAGAAGATTTATATGAAAAAGTAAATATAAAATATAATCATGAGTTAGAAAATTTTAGACCATATGTTTTAGATGATAAAGGTAAGTCTTTATTAAATAGAATTATTATATAAGAATATATTATTATTATATATGTATATATTATTTCTTTATAAACAATGTTAAAGGATTCGTTTTATCAATATTTAGATCACGTTCTAATATAGTAAATCCATGTTTTTCACAAAGATTAATAAAATTATCTATACCAATCCAATACCAACGACCTTTTCGGGCTTTACCATCGCAATCAGCGAGCATTGTTGTCTTTAATTTTTCTATATTATTAAAAACACCAAACTCTTTTTCAAAATTTTTGATATGTCTTGGTTCGCTTTTAAGAAATTTATCTACATCTGCATACATTATTAGCAATTTACATCCAGACTTACATTTACTATATAAATTTTGAAGATAGGTATCGATGGTTGTTAATGATAGATGACAAAAAACATCATATGTAAAAACATAATCGAGTGATTCATTAGCGATGGGAGTCAATAGTGTATCATTAACAGTATGATATGTAATCTTATCTTTCTTTTCTAGACCTACAAATTCCCAAAATTTATTGTGTTCGCATGATAATATATCATTACAATGAAGTGTTTTAACTAGCGGATATAAATGTTTTGACCATTGACCTCCACCACAACCAATTTCTAAACATGTTTGGTTTCCTTTGAGCTGTTGTGTTAAATATTCTTCAATCCCCAATTGATTTCTTAAAGATTGATATCCGGTTCTAAAACCAGTGCTTGTAATTGGTTTTTTTAATTCGCAAATATTTGAAGAAATACTATTTTGAAAATAAGAATTGGTATAATTTACATCAAAAAATTTTTTCAATAAATCCTTGTATTTTTTTAACACATTTTGTATACGATTAATATTATGTAATTTCATGGTTTCACTTATTTTTTTAAAATCAGTTTCAATAATTATTTTTTTCAATTCATCAAATGAATCATAATATAAAATATGTGGCATATTTTCTGAATCATAATAATCAGCTTTATCTAACCAAAAATTTAAAAAGTTAATTCCCGGATAACCGTTTAATGCATCATTAAAACATTCAGGATGTTGAAATTGAAAATATTTACTGCCAATACAAGGATATTTACCAGATTTAATCCATTCTTTAAAGAAATTTGATGAAGGAAATATAAGAGGTACATTTGCTGAATAATATTCAAAAATTGACATAGTACTTATTTCATATGGTAAAATAATTATTGCTTTATATTGATATAGATGTTTCCAATAATATCTTCCTCCTAAGTGATCTTTATAAACTACATTTTCTATTGGAGGCAGTAAATCTTTTCTTCTTGTACCCATTACTATAAAATTTTCTTTTATTGGATTATATTTACTATTTGTATATAGACATAGACTGGGTAAATGACTTGACACAATTCCTGTCCCTAATTCTAAAAATCGTTGATCTCCTTTATTATTTGATATTGCTATGAGCTGTTTATTATCCCACATTCGTCGAAGTGAAATATTTAAACTATTCATCATTTCATCATTTCGAGAATGTTGCCAACAGTATGGTTGGACGTATCGACAACTATTAATCATAAATATTGGTTTATTATACTTTTCAAATAACATACAAAATACAGGTGTATGAGTAACTATAAATCCATCGAATTGATTTAAAAAATCATCATATTCTTTATGAAAATCGGCTATCATTTTCATATCCATTTTTTTCCAGGTTTCTGAATTAATAATTTTAACATCCGTTTTTTTTCTATTAAATACCCAGGTATGATCACTAATACTCCAATCAATAATTTCTATGTCTTTACTTATTTCTTCAAAAATATCTTTTATATCGGCAATTACACTAATGTGTAAATCCATATTAAATAATTTTATTTTACTACTTAATTTATATTTGTCATTTAATTTCATGTTATAAAAATATTTATTAATATTTACTATATTACCAACAAAGGATGAGTCTATTGATTCATGTTTTGGAAATGCAAAACTATTATCTAATCTTTTACCATGTTGAAAATGTTGTATGTATGAGTGTTTATAATTATTATAAAAAATATTTTCCGTAATTTTACAATCTATAGCAAATTCATTTTGATTATTATAAACATTAGCTAATTTAATTATTTCATTTTGAAAATTAATTTTATAATCATTTTTTATACCAAACATCCCACCAGCTACTTTCCAAACATGCTGATGATTATCACACATAATATGAAGTTTCTCATCTCTTAACATCCATTCATCTACCGCTCTCCTTTCTCTCCAATTTAAAACAGAATCTAAATCTCTTGATATCCAAATATCAACATCTTTATCGTCATAGGGTAAAAATCTCAATGTTCTTAAACATATATTTGTATCTACTAAAATAACTTCCAAATCGGAAATTTTAAGAAGTTGATTTATATTATCTTTTGGTTCAGTGATAGGTATATAAACACGACATATCCATCCAGGATAAATTGTTTTTGCCAATTCATAATTTACATAAAGTCCTTTTAGAAAATCTCGTTTTAAATTACGTTCATCTTTAATGCCATATAAACAAAAACTAATAATTTTTTTATTTTTTTTATTTACATATTTTTCATTTATAAATTTTATATAATATTTGCTACTTAAATTATAAATATTATCTTTAAAGAAAAGTGAAAAACCTATACTTCCCCCAAAAGAATTATTTATATTCCACGAGTAATTACCATGTTTCAGTATTCTACTTGTATAAATATTACTGGGTTTATTGTTTAAAAAATTTACATAGTTAATATGATTTGATACTGTACTAGTTTCATATCCTATAAATGTATTGGCCTTTTCGCAAATAATTTTTTCACACAAAAATTTTACCACATTTAGATTTTTTATTTCTGTAAAATTTGATTTAATCATCTCTTTATTATAACACAAATCTGAAAATAAAATAGTATACTGTTTTTTCAAAATATCAAGTAAATCAGCATCCTTCCTGTCACACATAATAACGATAGTCTCATTATTATTACAAAAATTTTTTATAATAGTTTCTATATTACTGGTATACCTTTTACTGGTACTATTTATTTGATTTGTATTATATTTTACATCCCCCAATCTAAGATGTATAGATATATACGAATCTGGTAGAGAAGTATTGCAAATAATCTTGTAAAATTTAATATTTAATTTCGTTAAACTATAACAAATATTAGACATCAGCTTGTAATTATCTAATGTGGTATAAAAATTATAAAAACATCGAGAAGCATTTGATTGATTTATAAATATATATTCATTATCATAATCATTAACATCTATGTTTGATTTGTTACGTTGACCTAAAAAATTATTTATATCATTAGCATTAGATTCATTATCTAATCGTTTATCTACTATAACTATTTGTGAAAATCGATTAACATAATTAACATGGTGGCATATATTTTTATCTTGTAAAATCTTATTAATATCAGAAGGTATCGCCCCATAATAAACCTCCAGACCATGTGGCAAAAATATCTTATAGTCATCGCTAAAAAAATCCAAAAACTTTCCATAATCCCATGACGCTCTACCACAGTGACATAATGGGTTTCTAACAAGCAAAATCAATTTACGATCGGTTATATTTGCCAAATATATTGCTGTTTCCAGAGAGAATAACTGATTACAAAACCCTACCCCACTAAATAGTTCATAAATCAAATATTTCATTATTATTATTATTATTATTATTATTATTATTTATTTATTACGTTTTTTTTTCAAAAGTAAAATAAGAAAAACAGAAAAAATCAGTAAAAAAACTTGGAAATATGTAATTTGCCTTTTGAAA
>ERZ651776.97-NODE-97-length-118945-cov-6.508152_pt1 | contig 118945 bp, 102 predicted proteins | sample MGYA00514761_ERZ651776 | MGnify/ENA metagenome assembly ERZ651776 | reverse complement strand
CGCGAATATGAACGATGTCCTGAAATCGGTCGCCGAAGCCGAGGTGATGCGATTCACTGCCGACACCCCGCCGCAAATCAGATCGCTTTGTGATCTGCGAACAGCACTGAGCGAATTTGGTACCAGGCTGCTCAGCTTCCTGAACCTGCCGGATACCGTGCAATTTGTACGGTTGATACATGAAGAAGCGCGCGACAACCCCGAGGTTGGGCGGCTTTTCTACCATGCGGCTCATGCGAAAACACTGGAAAACATCAGCCAGATTTTCCGGCGCGCGCAGGAACAGCAGCTTGTATCTAGTGGCGCGGACGCCCCTGATATTGCAGAAGACTTCCTAGCCTTGCTCGAAGGGCTCGGGATCATCCGCGTGCAGCTTGGCGTGTGTTGCCTTCCGTGCGACGACATCGAAAAACGGGTCATCCGTGCTGTAGCGACTATTCTTGCCGCACACGCCTGTGGCGGTGCCGCGCATCAGACCTAGAGGCGCGGGTGTTTGCTGCCTGATGCTGCGGATGCACGTGTGGGGACGTGCAAGGGCAAGCACTGCTAAAGCAGCATTTTGCGCAGCTCTGACTGGATCGCCGTCAGCTTGTCCAGATACAACGCGGCCAGCTGCCCGGCGTCGGCGTGATGTGACGACAGCCCGATATTGAGCGCGGCCACAACCCGCCCGCGCGCGTCATATATTGGCACCGCGATTGAAATCAGGCCCAGTTCGACCTCTTGGTCGATCACCGCGTAACCTTGGTCGCGGACCCGTGCCAGTTCGGCCAAAAGTACTGCCGCATCGGTGATCGTGTTGGGCGTGCGCGCGGCAAGGCCCGTGCTGTCAGTAGGGCCCGCGCTGTCAGCAAGAACCATGCTGTCAATCTGATCATGGGGCAGTGCAGACAACATCACCCGCCCCATTGACGTGCAATAGGCCGGCAGGCGCGATCCGGGCGTCAGGGAAATTGACATGACTTTGCGCTGTGCGGCGCGCGCAATATAGATAATTTCGCCACCATCAAGGATCGACACGGATGTGCTTTGGCCCAATTCGTCTGACAGCCGATCCAACAAGGGCTGCACGATCTGCGGCAAGGGCATTGTGGCAAGGCAGGCCGTCCCCAAGCGCATGATGCGGGGCGTCAGCGTAAAGAATTTCCCGTCGTAATCGGCAAACCCCAGATGCGCGAGGGTCAGCAAACAGCGGCGTGCTGTGGCGCGGTCCAACCCGCTGGCTGCGGCGACTTGGGCGATGGATTGGCGCGGGCTGTCTGCGGTGAATGTCTCGATCGTGGCCAGACCTTTGGCAAGGCCGCTCATGATGTCTTTGTTTTCCATCTGCGACCCTCCTTTGTGCGCTATGTCAACAAATACCATATATCGCACAAATCCATTTGCTGTCGAGGGCAGGCACCCTTACCCCTTTGCAAAACAGGAGAACGAGATGGACAAGACGATCCCAAGTGCGGCTGCTGCGGTTGCACAAATCCCCGACGGGGCGGTGGTCATGATCGGTGGGTTCGGCGGCGCAGGTGCCCCGATCGAACTGATCCACGCGCTGATTGACCACGGTGCCAAGGGCCTGACCGTGATCAACAATAACGCAGGAAACGGCCGCATCGGCATTGCCGCGATGATCGACGCGGGGCTTGTGGCCAAAATGATCTGCTCGTTCCCGCGGTCGTCCGATCCGCGTGCATTCAATGAAAAATACCTTGCCGGAGAGATCGAGCTTGAACTGGTGCCGCAGGGGACTTTGGCCGAACGCATTCGCGCTGCCGGTGCGGGCATCCCGGGGTTTTACACGCCGACGGGGGTGGGTACGGAACTGGCCATCGGCAAACCGACCTGCGATTTTGACGGGCGCACCTATCTGCAGGAACGCTGGCTCAAGGCGGATTTTGCGTTGATCAAGGCCGAGCAAGCCGACCGTCACGGCAACCTGACCTATAACAAAACCGCCCGCAATTTCAGCCCGCTGATGTGTGCCGCCGCCGCGGTGACCATCGTGCAAGCCAGCCAGATCGTCGGGGCCGGGGCGATTGACCCCGAACATGTCATCACACCCGGTCTGTTTGTGGACCAGATCATCGAAATTCCCGACCCGCAGCAAGAAGAGCTGCTGATCCGTGCGGAGGCTGTGTACCCATGACCGATTATAAACTCTCGAACGCGCAAATCGCATGGCGCGCGGCGCAAGATATTCAGGACGGGGCCTATGTTAACCTTGGCATCGGATTTCCCGAGAAAGTCGCGCAATATCAGCCCGAAGGTCGTCAGGCGATCTTTCACACCGAAAACGGTATCCTGGGCTTTGGCCCGTCCCCGGCTGCCGGGGAGGAAGACTGGGATCTGATCAATGCGGGCAAACGCGCGGTCACGCTGAACCCCGGCGCGTCATTCTTTCACCACGCTGATAGCTTTGGCATGGTGCGGGGCGGGCATCTGGACGTGGCTATTCTGGGGGCCTATCAGGTCGCGCAGAACGGAGATCTGGCCAATTGGCGTGTCGGTGCCAAGGGCGTGCCAGCGGTGGGCGGTGCCATGGATCTGGTCCATGGGGCCAAACGTGTCGCCGTGATCACGGACCACGTCACCAAAGACGGTGCACCGAAACTGGTCGAAAAATGCGCCTTTCCGCTGACGGGTCTGGCCTGTGTGACCCGCGTCTATACCAGCCTTGCTGTGGTCGATATCGAACAAGGACGTTTCGTCCTGCGCGAAAAACTGCCGCAGATTTCGCTGGAAGATTTGCAGAATTTGACCGAAGCTACGCTTCATATCACGGATCCGGTTGCCGACCTGATCACCCCGGAATTGTAAGGAAAACCCATGGCAGACGCTTTTATTTGTGACTATATCCGCACCCCGATCGGGCGCTTTGGCGGCACGCTTGCCACCGTGCGCGCAGATGATCTGGGTGCGATCCCGATGCGGGCCTTGATGGCGCGCAATCCGAATGTCGATTGGGAAGCCGTGGACGACGTGATCTATGGTTGCGCCAATCAGGCGGGCGAAGACAACCGCAACGTGGCGCGCATGTCGGCGCTGCTGGCGGGCCTGCCCGAAGCGGTGACAGGCACCACCATCAACCGGCTTTGCGGGTCCGGCATGGACGCGATCATCGCTGCCGCACGGGCGATCAAGGCGGGCGAATCCGATCTGATGATCGCAGGCGGAGTGGAAAGCATGAGCCGCGCGCCGTTCGTTATGCCCAAGGCCACCAGTGCCTATTCGCGTAACGCGGAAATCTATGACACCACCATCGGCTGGCGTTTTGTGAACCCGCTGATGAAAGCGCAATACGGCGTGGAATCGATGCCCGAAACCGGCGAAAACGTTGCGGAAGATTTCAACATCAGCCGTGCTGATCAGGACGCCTTTGCCCTGCGCAGCCAGACAAAGGCGGGCGAGGCGCAGTCCAGCGGACGCTTGGCCAAAGAGATCACTGCGGTCACCATCCCGCAGCGGCGTGGGGACGATACGGTGTTTGACGCGGATGAGCATCTGCGCGCGACGTCACTGGAACAACTCGCGAAATTGCCAACGCCCTTCCGCAAAGACGGGACCGTCACAGCGGGCAACGCATCGGGTGTGAATGATGGTGCCGCAGCGCTGATCATTGCGTCGGCTGAGGCGGCGGCGAAATACGGTCTGACGCCGATTGCGCGCATCTTGGGCGGTGCAACGGCTGGCGTGGCCCCACGCATCATGGGGTTCGGTCCGGCACCTGCGTCGCAAAAACTTATGGCGCGTCTGGGACTAAGCCAAACCGATTTCGACGTGATCGAATTGAACGAAGCCTTTGCCAGCCAGGGTCTTGCCACGTTGCGCGCCCTTGGGATTGCCGATGATGATCCCCGCGTGAACCCCAATGGTGGTGCGATTGCGTTGGGCCATCCTTTGGGCATGTCGGGTGCGCGGATCAGCGGGTCGGCAGCACTTGAGCTGTCGTTGAACGGTGGCAAGCGGTCCTTGTCGACCATGTGCATCGGCGTCGGACAGGGCATCGCACTCGCCCTTGAACGAGTGTAATCCAGCCGCCCTGCCATGGGAATATGGCGGGGCGCAAGCAGCTGGGCAGGTCGATTTCTTAGAAAGCTGACCGGCCTTCAAAGGCCAATAGGCTTGGCCATCCCCGCAAGACGGCGGGACAGGCCAAGCTGACATATACGCCTAGACGGGGGCGACGATCTTTTGGTCATCCTCGGGGGCGTCCAGCAGCAGGTGGTTGTCCTCAAGGACAAGGATGTTTTCCCGGGCGATGACATCGGCCTTGGTCTTGTAACCGATCACGTCTTCGACCGGTGTGTCCAGATTGCGGGCCATCAACATCGTTTCCTCGGACGAAAAGTTCGTCAGACCGCGGGCAATTTCAGTGCCTTCTTCATCATAGACATGCAGAACATCGCCCTTGGTGAAATCGCCTTGGATCGAAATGATGTCGCTGCGGCTGATCCCGCAACTGCCTTCGGCCACTGCGACGGCCACTGCCTTGGGAACCACAAGCGTGCCGGACACCTTGAGCCGGTTGCTGAGCCAGACCTTGAGAGGCGACAGGGTTTCACCCGTGACAAGGCAGCGCGTAAAGCGGCGTTCATTGTTCAGCACCGACGACACGGGGCGTTCGATGATGCCATCGGCGATGATGGTTTCAACACCAGCGTTCTGCGCCATATTTGCAGCCTGCATTTTGGTCAACATCCCGCCACTGCCCAATGCGCTGATGCCTGTGGTCGATTCAAGATGTTCGCTCACATCTTCGATTTCCGAGATAAACTGCGCACCGGGTTCTGCCGGATCACGGTCATACAGGCCCTCGACACTGGTTAGAATGATCAGCAGATCGGCGTTGATCATCTGTGCAACCTTGGCCGAAAGGCGGTCATTATCACCCACGCGCAAGTCATGCGTCGCGATTGAATCGTTCTCGTTGATGATCGGCAAAATGTCGCTTTCGAACAAGCGCAGCATCGTGTTTTTGATGTTCAAAAACCGCCGACGTTCTTCCATATCCCCGACAGTCACCAGCATCTGCGCAACGTCCAGATCGTATTCGGACGCAACCTGCCGGTAGGCGTTCATAAGCAACGGTTGGCCACAGGCTGCTGCGGCTTGCTTGTCCAGAATGCCCGCATCTTCGGGGCGCTTTCCGATCATGTTCAGACCCAAAGCAACGGACCCCGAAGAGGTCAGAATAATGTCATGACCTTCTTTCTGAAGCTGCGCCAAATCGCTTAGCAAGCCGTTCATAAAAGCATAGCGCAGGGTAAGTTTATCGCTATTTGCAAGCAGACTAGATCCGATTTTGACAACTATCTTCTTCTTCTTTGACATCATGTGTCTCCTATATCTCTTTGATTTAAATGGACTATGCTTCGTTCGTTTGCGTTTCGTTACGCTGACCTATAGCACTGTCCGTTCAATCGATTCGGGTTGCTATAACATGAAACCGTCATGTGAATGCAAATAGGTCGCTGCACCGCAGCGTCCAGATGCCTTGGGGCGGACCCGATGAAAAAGACTGCTCAGCCGGACAATCTGGACGGGCAACGCCTTGTGGACTGCGCGCCGATCCTGCGCATTGTCAGCCACGGCGGAAGGGACCGAAAATGAACTTGAATATGACCGGATACGACAAGGCGTGCGCCGCAGGTCCGCGTCATCTAGACAACTGTGAAAATCACCCGCGCAAATCCCGCGCACCCCTTGCCGCAGGATGTCGGGCACCTATGTGTCATAGTTCAAAAGCGACATTCTTGGTCCCAGATGTTGGGCCAGCCGCAGGCCACGGTGGCGGCCGCGCGATCACGCCGCAGATGTCCCGCGCAAGATAGCGACCAGTTAGACCAAGCAGGCGGCCCGCGACAGGGCCAGCGCAGCACCCACTGGCGCAAGACCTGCAAAGCAATGAAGGAATAATGACTATGAACGACATGAGCACAGAGCCTGAGCATATGAACATCGCAACCCTTGTCGGTGACCTTGGCCAGCGCGCCAAAGCGGCAGCGCGTGACCTTGCTATGGCAACGGCAGACCAGCGCAATCTGGCGCTGAAGGAAGCCGCAGCCGCGCTTCGTGCACGCACCTCCGAGATTTTGGCTGCAAATGCGAAAGACCTCGACAGTATCAAGGACAGCGGCAAGGACGCCGCCTTTGTTGACCGGCTTGCCCTTAGCGAAGACCGTGTTGTGGCGATGGCCGATGCCGTGGATGCGATTGCGGGGCAAGACGATCCGCTGGGGCGCAGCCTTGCGACATTCAACCGGCCCAACGGCCTAAAAATTGACCGCATCAGCGTGCCAATTGGCGTGATCGCCATGATCTATGAATCGCGCCCCAATGTTGGATCGGACGCCGGTGCCTTGTGCATCAAGTCCGGCAATGCCGTCATATTGCGCGGCGGGTCCGAGAGCCTGCATTCGTCGCGGGTCATTGTGGCCTGTCTTGCGCAGGGGCTGCGGGCTGCGGGGCTGCCGGAAGATGCGGTTCAGCTGGTGGATACGCGGGACCGCGAGGCCGTGAAACTGCTGCTGCACAGCATTGATGCCGTTGATCTGGTTATTCCGCGCGGCGGGCGCGGGCTGGTGTCGTTGGTTCAAAAAGAAGCCCGCGTGCCAACATTGCTGCATCTGGATGGCAATAATCACACTTATATTCATGAAAGCGCCGACATCGAAAAGGCTGTCGGCCTTGTGCAGAATGCCAAGATGCGCCGGACGGGCATTTGCGGGGCCACTGAATGTGTGGTGATCGACCGCAAGATTGCCGGGCAGGTGTTGCCGGTATTGGCTGCAGCGCTTGAGGATTGCGAATTGCGCGGCGATGCCGAAGCACGGAAAATCCTGCCCGACATGATTGCCGCGACCGACGCGGATTGGGACACGGAATACCTGAGCAACATCATGTCGGTGAAGATCGTCGCAGACCTGAAAGAGGCGATCTCCTTTGTGCAAGCGCATTCCTCGGGACACACTGACGCCATCGTGTCAGAGGATCATGAGGCCGCAAAACGCTTTATGGTTGCGATTGATTCAGCGGTCGTGATGCACAACGCGTCGACGCAGTTTTCAGATGGCGGCGAATTCGGCATGGGTGCCGAGATCGGGATTGCGACGGGTAAGATGCACGCGCGTGGCCCGGTCGGAGCAGAGCAACTGACTAGCTTCAAATATTTCGTCTTTGGTGACGGTCAGAAACGTCCCTAAGAGGCGCTGCGCTAGGCGTGGAGGATACGGGAGTGTCGCGCGGGAATGTTGGTCTTGTTGATATGAGACTTCAGGTCGCCCGACCTCAAACTCTAGTCGATGAATTCGACGGGCTTTTCCCATTGGATCAACACGGTGCATCCGTCCTCTGACCAGACGGAGTGCACTGTGCCTGTGGGGTTGAACAGGACAGACCCGGTCGGATATCGACCATTGTCGTCGCTTTGGCTGCCTGACAGCACCACGATCATTTCCAAGCCAGCATGGCGATGGCGCGGCACGGATGCACCGGCGGCGTAGCGCAGCAGGGCCACGTCCGGCCCGCCTTGCCACAGGTGGCAAATTTCGACGCCTTCGCGAAAAGGTTCGAATGGCATGGTCTGCCAATTGTCGGGCAACAGGGCGATAAAGGATTTCGGATCAGCCATCTAGCGCCTCCAGAATTGCGTCTGTTGGGGCCGCCCAACCGACGATGCCGCCTTGGGCTGTGATCATATCGATGGTGGCCGTCTTGAAGGATGGAAAATAGCTTTCTGTGGCGTCGGTCGCCAAGATGCAGTCATAGCCGCGATCATTGGCTTCGCGCATGGTGGTTTGAACGCAAACTTCGGTTGTGACGCCAGCGACCACCAATTGGGTAATACCGCGTGCCGCCAGTGCCTCGCCAAATCCGGTGGCATAGAACGCGCCCTTGCCGGGTTTGTCGATCACCACTTCGTCGGGCAGGGGGGCCAGTTCGGGGATGATGTCCGCGCCCGGGGCCCCTGCGATCAGGACGCGCCCCATCGGGCCTTCATCGCCGATGCGCAGCGTCGGTGCCCCGCGCAACCGCTTGGCGGGCGGGCAGTCTGACAGGTCGGGCAGGTGGCATTCGCGTGTGTGAAACACAGGCAGACCAGCGGCGCGAAATCCATCCATCAGACGGCGCACGGTGGGCACGATGGACCCCAACAGGCTGACATCATTGCCAAGGCTCTCGCCAAATCCGCCCGGCTCGACAAAGTCGCGCTGCATGTCGATGACCACAAGGGCGATTTGGCTCCGCTGCACCGGAAAGGCGAAAGGTTTCGCGTTGATATCAGCCATCAGCCGTGTCCTGCCATATGTTGTCCGATCTGCGCCACATCTGCGGTCGCAATCGGGGTTTCAAACGCAATGCGCCCTTCGGACATCACCAGAATGCGATCCGATAGCTCCATGATCTCGTCCAGATCCTCGCTGATCAGCAGGATGGCGGTGCCTTGATTGCGGGCCTCGATCAGTCGGTCGCGGATGGCGGAGACTGCTGCGAAATCAAGGCCAAAGCAGGGGTTCGACACGATCAGCGCCTTGACGTCGCCGGTCAGTTCCCGACCCAGAACCGCACGCTGGACGTTGCCGCCCGACAGCGATGCAATGGGTGCGTTGGCCGAACTGGTCTTGACCTGAAACCCGTCGATCAGCGCTGTGGCATTGTCGGCGATGGCGCGGCTGTACTTCCAGAACAATGGTCTGCCGTTCTGGTCGATGTCAAACATCCGGAACGCAAGGTTTTCGGCCACGCTCATCCGCGGCGCACAGGCGTTGCGCAGCGGTTCTTCGGGAAGATAGCGGATTGCGTGGGCGCGCGCTTCGGCGCGGGTCGCGGTGTAGGGGCTGCCGTTGACTGTGATCGTGCCATCTCTGATCTGGCGCTGGCCGGTCAGAATCTCCATCAGCTCCATCTGGCCGTTGCCGGAAATGCCCGCAATGCCCAGGATTTCGCCCGCATGCAGGGTCACGTCGTCAATTTCGATGTCTTTCAATCCGGTACGATCCGATGCCTTGATGCCATTCAGGGTCATCACGGGTTGGCCTTGGGCACCGATGCGGGTGCGTTCGCTGACCACTGGGGCCTCGCCCATCATTGCGCGGCTCATCTCGTCGATGCTCAGCTCGGCAACGGCACCGCCGCCGACATATTTGCCGCGCCGCAGGATCGACACATGATCGGCAAAGGCGCTGACTTCGCGGAACTTGTGGGTGATCATCAGAACCGTGATTTCACCCGCGCGGGCCAGCGCACGCACATGGCCCAGAACTTCGTCCGCCTCGGATGGGGTCAGGACAGATGTCGGTTCATCCAAAATCAGGAAACGGTTGCCTAGGTACAGCTGCTTGAGGATCTCGAGTTTTTGCTTTTCGCCCGCAGCCAAGCGGCTGACCGGCTGGTCCAGCGGCACTGAAAACGGCATTTTCGCCATGAACGCATCCAGTGCCAACCGTTCGTGCCGCCAGTCGATCAGGGCGGGGGTATCGGTGCGGCTGATCACCAGATTTTCGGCGGCGGTCAGCGACGGGACCAGCGTGAAATGCTGGTAGACCATACCAAGCCCCAGCGATTGCGCCACCTTGGGGTCGGTCATGCGGGCCTCTTTCCCTGCAACCAACAGCTCCCCTTCGGTGGCGTGGTAAAAGCCCATCATACATTTCACGAGGGTAGATTTTCCGGCCCCGTTTTCGCCCAGCAAAGCGTGGACCGTGCCTGCGGGGATGGCGATGGACACCGCATCAAGGGCGGTAAAACCCCCGAACCGCATGGTCATGTTCAGCGCTTCGACGCTGATCGCGCCATTTTCGTGATCGTATTTCATAGCGTGTTCGCAGCCTTTGGCCGCCCTCGCAGCATCAGACCAGCCCCGCGATCAGCTTGGCGCTGTCGGTGACAGCCCCGAATACGCCGCCCTGCATGGTGACCATCTTGATCGCGGCGGCATGGTTGCCGGGGTCGGTCGCGCCGCAGCAATCTTCGACGATGACGCATTCAAAGCCGCGATCATTCGCCTCGCGCATGGTCGTAGACACGCAGACATCAGTGGTGATGCCGGTCAGGATCAGGTTCGTGATGCCTTTGGTGCGCAGGATCAATTCAAGATCGGTGGCGCAAAAGCTGCCTTTGCCGGGTTTGTCGATGATGATCTCACCGTCCAGCGGGTAAAGGTCGGGGATGATGTCCCAGCCTGCTTCGCCCCGGATCAGGATCTTGCCGCAGGGGCCCGCGTCGCCGATGCCCGCGCCGATTTGTTGACTGCGCCAGCGTTTGTTGGGCGGCAGATCGGACAGGTCCGGGCGGTGGCCTTCGCGGGTGTGGATGATGTGATAGCCCTTGGCGCGCATTGCGGCCAATAGCGCCTTGATCGGTTCAATAGGCGCTTGGGTCAGCGACAGATCATATCCCATGTGATCAACATACCCGCCCTTGCCGCAGAAATCGGTCTGCATGTCGATCACGATCAACGCCGTGTTCTCCGGCCGCAGGTCACCGTTATAGGGCCACGCATAAGGGGTGCTGTCGATGGTGTTCACAGGCGTTTGGGTCATTGGCCCGGTTCCTTTTCGCCGAACTTGCGGTTGGGCTTGGGAAAGCCGAAATCTGTGCCGTCTGTCACCTTGACCTCATCCTCCCATGGCAGCCGGTATTCCCCGGCGGCCAGATCGGTCATATAGGTATAGGGGCAATCCTGTGCGCCGCCTTGTACGGCGACATAGCCGCGATGCCCGAACTGATAGGGGTTGTTTTCCACACCCCAGCCTGCGCGGGCTTCGCGCACCAGATCGGGGCGAACCTCGGCGGTAATAATCTCGTCGGCACGGCCGGTTTTTCCGTGGGCGATGACGGTGCCTTCGTGGTCGATGATCATGCCTTCGCCCATGCTGTCAAAGGTGCCATCGGACCCGCACATACAGACGTTCGCGGTGACCATCAGGTTGCAAAAGCTGTTGGACTGGTTGGTAAACCGCCACGCCTGTCGGATCGGCGCGGTATAGCCGGCGGTACGGATCATGATTTCCGCCCCTTTGTAGGCCGCCTCTCGGGACATTTCGGGGAACATGCCGTCGTGACAGATGATCAGACCGATCTTGGCCCCCTTTGGACCGGTACAGACGGGAATACCCATATCGCCCGGCTCCCATGGCTCGACCGGGACCCACGGGTGCATCTTGCGGTAATACAGCTGCACCTCGCCTTGGTCGTCGATGATCAGGCCAGTGTTGAAGGGATAGCCGCCCGGATTGAGTTCCATAATCGAAAAGCAGCCCCAGATCTTGTTGTCGATGCAGGCTTGCTTTAGAGCGGCGACCTCGGGGCCATCCATGGTGCACATGATTTCGGGGTTGGTGTCCATCGACAGGCCGTGCAGCATATATTCGGGGAAAACGACCAGATCCATCGTGCCCATATTGCGCCGCGCCTTGCCGACCAGTTCAACCACGCGCGCAGTTTGCGCGGTCAGCTGTGCCTTTGTCTCGACCACGGGCAGTTTCAACTGCACCAGCCCTAGCACCACACCGTTTTCGGATTTGTTCAATCCACCAAAACCATTCATCTCATATACTCCTTACTTAGTCAGGCTCAGTTCCAGCGGCGCGCCTTGGACGGCGCGGTCGGGGGAACTGGTCAGGATGAGCAGCACCAGCGTCAAAACGTAGGGGGCTGCGAAAAACAGGTAATAGCCTTCGGACACGCCGACCGATTGCAGGGCAGGGCCAAGGGCACCGGCACCGCCAAACAACAAGGCTGCCCAGAAGCAATTGATCGGGTTCCAGCGGGCAAAGATCACCAGCGCGATGGCCATCAGGCCCTGGCCTGATGAAATCCCCTCGGTCCAACTGCCGGGATAATACAGCGACAGATATGCCCCGCCGATGCCTGCCAAGGCACCGCCCGCCGCCGTCGACAGCAGGCGCACGCGGTCAGGGTCCAACCCCATGGCGCGCGCCGCATCGGTGCTGTCGCCCACGACGCGGATGGTCAGGCCGATGCGCGTTGACTTGAACATCCACGCCATGGCGACGGCCAGAATGCCGCCCACGATGAACAGCACGTTGACCTGCAACGCCGCCTGCACCTGCGGGACGCTGGACCAAAAGCCCAAGGGGATCGCGGGCAGATCAGGGGCTTGCGGCTGGATGTAGGGTTTGCCGAAAAAGAAGGCGAGACCCATGCCAAACAGCATCATGGCGATGCCCACAGCGATGTCATTGACGCCTTTGAACTTGCAGATCCAGCCATGCAGCAGGCCGAAACAGGCACCGGCGAGGGCAGCAGCCAGCACGCCGATGAACGGATTCCCAGTCTCGAATGCGATGGCATAGCCGGTCATCGCGCCAAACACCAAGGTCCCTTCGAGTCCCAGATTGATCCGGCCAGACCGTTCAGTCAGGCATTCACCCAGCGATACAAAGATGAACGGTGTCGAGACGCGGATCGCCCCGCCCAGGATCGCCAGCGGGACGCCCCAAAGTCCGATGTCAACGGGTTCCATCAGCGGGTCCCTCCTGCGTTGGATTTGAAGATACCCAGCCGACCATACAGCGCTTCGCTGAGCAGGATGATGATAAAGACCATGCCTTCGAACACCAGAATTGTGGCATCAGGCAGGTCCATCCGCCGCTGGATCAAGCCGCCTGACGCCTCGATGCCGCCCAGCAGGATCGCGACGGGCAGGATCGCCAGCGGATTGTGCCGCGCCAGAAAGGCCACGAGGATTCCGGTATAGCCATAGCCCGCGATCAGCGATGCGTTGGCTGATCCGTGTACGGCGGCGACTTCGAAGTATCCGGCCAGTCCGGCAAACGCCCCGCCAAGGGCGGTGAACCCGATGACCAACCTGGCGACTGGCAGCCCTTGGATTTGGGCGGCGCGCACATTGTCGCCCGCTATGCGTGCGGCGAAACCGACGGCCGTGCGTTCAATCAGCACCCAGCACAGCAGGCAGGCGATAAAACCTGCCAGCACACCCCAATGGGCAGCGACCAAGGGCATGTCGCCAACGCGCAATCCGTCAGCCAGCGGCGCGGTCGAAGGTTTGTTCAGGCTGGCCGGATCGCGAAACGGTCCTTCGACGAAATGGTTGAAAAGCGCGATGGCGATATAGGCCATCAGCAGCGAAGATATGGTTTCATTGACGCCGCGTTTGATACGCAGCGCGCCGATCGCCCCGATCCAAACCCCGCCCAGCATCATCCCCGCAAGCGCCATCAGGGGCATCCCCAGAATGGCAGGCAGACCCGCAACCGCAGTGCCTGCCACGGCGGCGGCCAAACCACCCAACACAATGGCACCTTCGCCGCCAATGACCACAAGGCCAAGCCGCGCGGGCAGGGCAACGCAGAGGGCGGCAAACACCAACGGTGCCACCCGCGACAGAGTGTTTTGCCACGAAAACGCTGATGAAAAACCACCCTTCCAGACAAGGCTGAAAAATTCGACGGGGGATTTGCCCAAGACAAGCAGGAAAATACTAAAGACCAAGAAACCGGCCAATAGTGCCCCGAGGGGGATTACCACAGCTTCGGCGCGCAGCACCAGCGCAGAGAAAATCTGCGCTGGTGCTGGCTGTCTGGCCGAATTGGTTTGATCGGTCACGGTCAGTTTCGCGTCGGACATTTTAGCTTGTCGAACCGATGACGCCTTCGACAAGGTAGTCCATGCTTTCGATTGCCACATCGGTTTCGACAAAGGCCTGCCCGTCGGCGGCGATCACATTGCCCTTGTTATCCTTCAGCGGGCCTTTGATCGCGGCAAAGCCCCCTGCGATGATCTCGGCCTTTGTGGCTTCGAACTGGGCGCGGGCGGCGTCGGATACTGCGGGGCCAAGCGGGCTCATCTTGATGAAACCATCGGCCAGACCGCCACGGACAAAGTTGTCGATCGGCGTGCCTGCCATCGTCTTCGATACCATGTCGGTGTAGATGCTGGCCCAGTTCCATTCGGCACCGGTCAGGTACATGTCACCGGCCAGCGGCGTCTGATCGGCGTGATACCCGCAGACATAAGCGCCGCGTGCGGCGGCGGTTTCACAAACGACCTTGGGGCCATCGACATGGCAGGTGATGACATCGCAGCCCTGATCGGCCAGCGCATTGGTGGCTTCGGCCTCTTTTACCGCCAGCGACCATTCGCCGGTAAAGATGACCTGACAGGTGATCGACGGATCGACAGACCGCGCGCCCAGCAGGAACGAGTTGATGTTATTGAGCACCTGCGGGATCGGCTTGGCCGCGACAAAACCGATTTTCTTCGACTTTGTTGCATGGCCTGCTGTCACACCATTCAGATACTGCCCCATGCCGATATAGCCGAAATAGGACCCGGCGTTGGTGGGGTTGCCTTCGGTCCACAGCCCGCCGCAATGTTCAAACCGGACGTCTGGGTATTTCGGCGCAGTTTCAATGATATGCGGGTTGAAATAGCCAAAGGATGTCGGGAACAAAAGCGCCGCACCGTCAAAGTTGATCATCGATTCCATGGTGTTCTGGACATCTTGGCTTTCTGGAACGTTTTCTTCTTCCAGAACTGTGACGCCTTCCATGGCCTTGACGGCAGCCGCACCTTCGGCGTGCGCTTGGTTATAGCCAAAGTCATCCTTGGGCCCGACATAGATAAAGCCGACGGTCAACGCGCTTTGGGCCATGGCCATGCGGGGCAGACCAAGGGATGCCGCACCAAGGGCCGCGGCAGAGGTGCCAAGAAAATGCCGACGGTTCAGGGATTTAAAGTTGCTCATATCTGCGCTCCAACAGCTTGCGCGCACCAAAGTAGGGCGCGGTTCAATTTCATCGACTCAGAGCTTAATGAGGTTCAGCGTTGTTGGCTTCTGCTTAAATTTCGCCAAAGCGGTGCAAAAAATGCACCGCTCAATCTATTGGCGAGGCACAGCGAGCGTCAGGCGTCAGCCAGATTTTCCAGCGCACGGGTCAGCCCTTGGGCAAATCGTGCAGGGGCTACGGGCAGGGATCGCCCGCGCTGTTGCCCCAGAAAAAGACTGCCGACCGGCACATCGCGCGTCGATACCGGACGCGATACGACTGTGTCATCGCCTTCCAGTTGAAGCCCGATAGGGATTTGAAAGGCCACGGCATTTTCGTGGCGGACATAATGGCGCATGAAATCAAAGCTGTCGCTTTCCACGCTGGGGCGCAACGGCCGCGATCCGGCCTTGGCCCCCATTTCCAGCAGGGACCGCACACCGTAATTTGTGCTGGGCAGGACATGGGGAAGGTCCAGGCAGTCGCGCAACCGTACCTCTTGCTTGGCTGCCAGCGGATTGTCCCGGCGCATGATTGCGTGGATGATCTGCGGGCAATGGGAAATGACCTCGAAATCTACAAGGTGGATAGGTTCAAAAACCAGCGCAAGGTCGCTGTCGAACAGGCTCAGGTCCCGTTCCGCCGCCTCGCGGTCGCGGACCATGACGGAAAAGGTGACGCCGGGATGATCCTTGCGGTAGGTGGCGATCTGGTTGGGCAGGAAATACGGGATCAAGGCTTGCGAACAGGCGATGGCGACATGGCCGCGCCGTTCGCCTGCCAGATCTGCGACCTGACCTTGAACGCGGCGCAGATCGGATACTTGCGTTCGGAAATGCTGCATCAACAGCTCGCCCGCCGGGTTCAGCCGGACACCACGCGGCAGGCGTTCAAATATCTCTGAGCCGAATTCCTCTTCGAACCGCTGGATGCGCCGGTTCAGCGCCGATGCGGTGATGTTCATGTCATCTGCCGCCTTGCGGATCGATCCAGCGCGGACAATGCCCTCGATATAGCGCAGGGTTTGTAGGTGTTTCATGGTTTTTGCCCCGAATTTTACGAGCGGTGCATTTTTTGCATCGCTTTTGTGAATTCTTAGCATTTGCGTCAGAGGGCGCAACCAAACACAACGGATAGGTGTATAAATTATCGAATGAAGGACCCAAAGCCATGACCGACCTCAGGATGACGATCCCGGATATTCATGCGGCCTATGCTGCGGGTGTCAGCCCCCAAGACGTGGTTGCACAGGTGTTTGATAGGATCGCGGCAGTGGGCGACCCCAATATCTTTATTACCTTGCGCACGCAGAACGACGTGCTGGCCGATGTGGCAGACCTTGGGGATTTCGACGCGGGCAAGTCCCTGTGGGGCATCCCCTTTGTGGTCAAGGACAACATTGATGTGGCGGGCTATGAGACGACAGCAGCCTGTCCTGCCTATGCCTATACTGCCAAAACAGATGCCTTTGTGGTGGCGCAGTTGCGGGCGGCGGGGGCGATATTGATTGGCAAGACTAATCTGGACCAATTCGCCACCGGGCTTGTCGGGGTACGCACGCCATACGGCGCGCCGTTGAATGCGGTGGATCCGGAAATCGTACCGGGCGGGTCGTCTGGCGGGTCGGGTGTGGCGGTTGGCCATGGGATCGTGCCGCTGTCGCTGGGCACCGATACCGCAGGATCTGGCCGCGTGCCTGCCGCGTTGAACAATATCGTCGGGCTGAAACCGACCCTTGGCGCACTGTCTGCCAGCGGTGTGGTGCCTGCCTGCCGGTCGATCGAGACGATTTCGATCTTTGCGCTCACGGTCGGCGATGCCTACGCCGCCTATCAGGTTTGCTGTGCCTATGACCCTGCTGACGCTTTTGCGCGCCCGATTGCGGCCCCCGCGCTGACTGCCGCATCGGCACCGCCGGTGATCGGGATTCCCAGCCCTGACACCATCGAATTCATGGGCGACGCGGTGCAATCGGCTTCCTTCTATGCTGCCGTCGATCTGTTGCGGGCCGAAGGGGCGACCATTCAGGAAATTGATTTCAAACCGCTCTATGACGTGGCGCACATGCTGTACGAAGGCGCGTGGGTGGCCGAACGTTATACGGTGATCGAAGACCTGCTCAAGAGTGATCCGCAAGCCATTCACCCCGTGACCCGCCAGATCATTTGCAAGGCCGAAGACCTGTCTGCGGCGGATGCGTTTCGTGGTATCTACCGGCTTAAAGAACTGGCGCGCGCGGCGGAACCGTCGCTGGCAGGCGTTGACATGCTGTGCGTGCCGACGATCCCGAGGTTTCACACCGTGGCCGAGCTTGAGGCCGATCCCGTCACGCCGAATTCCAATTTCGGGACATATACCAATTTCGTCAACCTGCTGGACATGTGCGGCATTGCCGTGCCGGTGCCTGCGCGCAGCGATGGGCGTCCGGGCAGTGTCACCATGCTGGCCGCCGCAGGCAAGGATGCTGAAATTGCGGTGATGGCGCGCAGTCTTGAGGCCGCTGGTCAGCGTAAGCTGGGTGCCACTGATTGGGCCTATACGCCACCCCCTGGATTGCCCCAAGGGGCCGCCACAACGCTGCGGTTGGCGGTTTGCGGTGCGCATATGGCGGGGTTGCCGCTGAACCACCAATTGACAGATCGTGATGCGGTGTTCGTGAAAAAGGCGCAGACCTCGGATGCATACCGGTTCTATGCCCTTGCTGGCGGGCCGCCCGCGCGGCCGGGGCTGGTGCGCGGTGCTGCGGGCTCAGGCGCACCCATCGCGCTTGAGCTTTGGGACGTGCCGCTTGCCCATGTCGGCAGTTTTCTGGGCGGCATTCCAGCGCCCCTCGGGCTTGGCACAATCGTGTTGGAGGACGGATCGCAGGTGCAAGGGTTTATGTGCGAAGCAATTGCCACGGCAGACGCAAAAGACATCACTGAAATGGGCGACTGGCGGCGGTATATCGCGTCTTTGGCAGGCTAGGTTCGCGCTGCCAGAGGGTGAGGCCGCGTCGGCGGTATCAAGAGGGAAATACGCATGACACAGCGCCAAATTCTTTTGGAAGGCGGGACTGTTCTGGTTGATAATGACCGGTTTGCGACCCTGTCCCTGCTGATAAGTGACGGGCGGATCAAGGCGTTGATCCCTGCCGGAGAAGGCCCCGAAGAGGCCGAGCGTGTCGATGTCAGCAATCGCCTTATCATGCCGGGGCTGGTCAACGGCCATACCCATTCACATGGTGCGTTGGGGCGGGGCGGGGTGCCTGATGACCTCCCGCTCGAGGCGTTTTTGTCCGGGGCCGCGTGGCTGAACGGGGCGCGCCAACAAGACGATCTGCATCTAAGCGCGCAGCTGTCGGCGGTTGAGCTGATCCGCAAAGGGTGTACCGCGTGTTTTGACATGTTTGTTGAGCTGCCCGGACCGACCGTGGGCGGCATCCATAGCGTTGCGCAAGCGTATCACGATGTCGGCATGCGCGCTGTTGTGGCCCCGATGATCGCGGACCAAACCATTTACCAAGCGCTGCCGGGGCTGATTGACACGTTTGACCCGCCGTTGCGCGACGCTGTTGCCGCTTTGACGCTGCCGGCTTGGCAAACGATCATGGCAACCTGCGCGGACGCCTGTGGCAGTTGGCCCGTGCCCAACGATCGCGTGCGTCCTGGCATCGGCCCTACGATACCGCTGCATTGTTCTGATCCGTTCTTGCAGGCCTGCGCGGCGCTGTCGCACCAAGGCGGCATTCCGCTACAGACCCATCTGGCCGAAACCCGTTTGCAACAGGTGATGGCTGCGCAGAAATTCGGCACCAGTCTGACCGAGCATCTAGGCCGCTTGGGCGTCTTGAATTCACAGTTCAGCGGGGCGCATGGTGTGTGGCTGTCCAAGCCCGAGGCGGATCTGCTGGCGCAGCACGACGCCTGCATTTGCCACAACCCGCTTAGCAATCTTCGGCTTGGATCGGGGGTCGCGCCGGTGCGGATGTTGGCCGATGCGGGCGTGACCATGGGCGTGGGCACCGATGCCAGTAACACATCCGACGGGCAGAACATGTTCGAGGCGATGCGTCTGGCTGCCACCCTCAGTCGCGCGCAGACCTCTGACCCGGCGCAGTGGATCAGCACCCGCGCCGCACTGAAAATGGCCACCGAAGGCAGTGCGCGGATTCTCGGGCTTGACCGCGTGGGCAAGATTTCCGCCGGTTGGGCGGCTGATCTGGTGTTTCTAGACGCGGGATATTGCCACTATACGCCGCTGCGCGCCCCGCTGGACCAGATCGTTCTGGCCGAAAACGGTGCCGCCCTGCGCGAGGTGATGATCGCGGGCCGCTATGTCTTGGCCAATGACAGGATTCTGACGCTGGATGAAAACGCTTTGGTCGCGCGTGCCCGCACTGTTGCAGAGCGTCTGGATCATGCCAACGCAGAAACCCGCCTGATGAACGAAGCCGCAGCCTTGGTCGTCCAAAGCTTTTGCCGCGGCAATTGCGACGGCTATGCGACGCGCCTAGCCTAGGGCGCAGATTTCTCATCTTTCCAGCCACCCTTGCCATTCCCTTTTGATTGAGGGGGGATCTGAAGGCCGTGTCCGGTGTCATTATATGTAGGGTACTGATATTAAACGGTAAAAAATAAGTGGTGCATTTTTTGCACCGTAATACTGAATTTATAGCAATAGAAGTAAGCGCTGATCCGACGCAAGCTATCCCCAAGGCCGAATCCAATCGGCGCACCACCAGCAAGAGGGCTTTTCGATGACGGACCACACCACACGACGCAATTTTCTGAAAATGGGTGCCGCCGGGGCGTCCGTTTTGCCGTTTCTGCGGGCGATGCCGGCCGCCGCCCAAGGGTCTGATACGTTGGTTGTCGTGAACGGCCAAACCGTCAATTCGCTGGACTTGCACCGCACGGGCACGAACCGCGCGTCCTATCAGGTGTCGGTGAACTGCTACGACCGTCTGGTGTCCTTTGGCACCAAAGACGTGCCAAGCGGTGGCCTGTCCTATGATTATGAAACCATCGTCCCCGAACTTGCCGAAAGCTGGAGCACATCCGACGATGGGCTGACGATCACCTTCAAGATCAAACCGGCCGCGACGTTCTGGGACGGCAGCAAGGTCACAGCAGACGACGTGAAGTGGTCGTTTGATCGCGCCGTCAGCGTCGGTGGCTTTCCGACAGTACAGATGAAGGCGGGCGGGCTGGAACGGCCCGACCAATTTACCGCCGTGGATGCCGAAACCTTTACCGTGACGCTGGACCGTCCTTCCAAGCTGGCGCTTCCCGATCTGGCGGTACCGGTGCCGTTCATCATCAATTCGGCTGTAGCCAAGGCAAACGCGACGACCGACGACCCTTGGGCGATGGAATATCTGCACACAACGCCAGCGGGATCAGGTGCCTATAAGGTGCTGCGCTGGACGCCGGGCGAACAGCTGGTCTATGAGCGGAATGACGACTGGGCCGGTGGTCCGATGCCCGCGATCAAGCGCGTTGTCGTGCGCGAAGTCCCAAGCCCTGCCACCCGCCGTGCCCTGATTGAACGCGGCGACGTACAGGTGTCGTTTGACATCCCCGACAAGGATGCCGCCGAACTGGCCGACAAGCTGACCGTCTATTCGACGCCGGTTGAAAACTGCATCAACTGCGTCTGCTTGAACACCAATTTTGAACCTTTCCAAGACGCAAACGTGCGCAAGGCGCTGGCCTATGCGATGCCTTACGAGGCAATCTTTGAGGCGTCAGCCTACAAGCGCGGTGCGCCGCTGTGGGGGGGGGAGGCCGAGATCACCGATACCGCCTGGCCGCGCAAGACGCAGTACGCCACCGATCTGGATATGGCGCGCGCCTATATGGCGAAATCCGGATTTCCCGACGGTTTCGAGGTACCCTTGTCAATCAGCACCGATCTGGCTTGGATGGAACCTGCAGCACTGCTGATCCAGGAAAGCCTTGGCAAAATCGGGATCACGGCTGAAATCGACAAGATACCCGGCGCGAACTGGCGTACGGCGGCCTTGGTCGAAAAACGTCTGGACCTGCATCTGGATAACTTTGGTGGTTGGCTGAACACGCCTGATTATTATTTCTTCTGGGCCTATCAGCACGGGCATCTGTTCAATTCCTCGAACTACCTCAACCCCGAGGTCGAAGAACTGGTGAACGCCACCTTGCATATGCAGATGGACGATCCCGAATATGCCCCCAAAATCAAGCGCATGTTCGAAATCGTGCTGGAGGATCTGCCGCGTATTCCACTGTACCAGCCTGCGTTGAATGTGGCGGTAAACGGGGCCGAGGGCTACGAATTCTGGTTCCATCGCCAGCTTGATGTGCGCCCTCTGGCGGCGGGTTAAGGTCCTGTCCAGCCCCGCATATCCCAGACTGCGCGCCATCGCATTGCGTGTCGCGCAGTCCATTCCCGTCGTCATCGGCGTGGTGCTGATCAGCTTTTTGCTGACCCGCGCCTTGCCCGGCGATCCGGCCGCCTATTTTGCCGGTGCCGCTGCGGATGAGGCGTCCATTGCCGAGGTTCGCACCGCCCTTGGTCTGGACAAGCCCCTGATCCAGCAGTTTTTTATCTATGTGGGGGATTTGCTGCGGGGCGATCTGGGGCAATCACTGCTCAGCGGGCAGGCGGTCGCGCAGGATTTGGCCAAACGTCTGCCCGCCTCGCTAGAGCTGACGCTGACAGCGCTGGTGTTGTCCTGCGCCATCGCCATTCCCTTGGGCATTCTGGCCGCGACGCGTCCGGGGTCATGGGTGGATCACCTGTGCCGTGTGGTGGTGACGGCGGGGGTATCGCTGCCGACGTTCTTTACCGGAATCGTGCTGATCTATGTGTTCTATTATTTGCTGGGCATCGCGCCGTCGCCCTTGGGACGGCTTGATTTCATCTATCTTGATCCCGACCACGTCACCGGTTTCTATTTGATTGACGCGGCCCTGATGGGCGATTGGGAGACATGGCGCGGGGCGGCCAAACAACTGGTGATGCCTGCAATTACTCTGGCGCTGTTCACGCTTGCGCCGATCGCCCGGATGACCCGCGCGTCGATGCTGACGGCGCTGTCCTCTGATTTCATCCGCACCGCGCGCGCGGCGGGTCTGTCCAACGGCAAGGTGCTGTATGGCTATGCCTTTCGCAACGCGCTGCTGCCCGTGGTCACGACGCTGGGCATGGTGTTTTCCTTTGCGCTCGGGGCCAACGTGCTGGTCGAGAAAGTCTTTGCATGGCCCGGCATCGGATCCTATGCGGTCGAGGCCTTGGTGGTGTCCGATTACGCCGCCGTCCAGGGCTTTGTGCTGGCCATGGCGCTGCTGTTTGTGGTGCTCAACCTTGTGATTGATCTGCTCTACACTGCGATTGATCCGCGCATCGGGTTTAGTTCAAAATGACCGATATACCCTTGAAACAAAGCCGGAAAACATCTGGCGGGTTGGATCACCTGATCTATGTTCTGCGGGCCAATCCGGTGACGATGATCGCCTTCGGAATGTTCGCGCTGATCGTGCTGTCTGCGATCTTTGGACCCGCGCTGGTGCCCTATGATCCGTTGCAAACCAATGCATCCAACGCGCTGCAAGCGCCATCATGGGATCACTGGTTTGGCACCGATAACGTCGGCCGCGACGTGTTCAGCCGCGTGATCGTCGCAACGCGGCTGGATCTGTCGATGTCGCTGGCGGCGGTGGCGCTGTCCTTTGTCGTGGGGTCGGTTTTGGGCAGCATCGCGGGCTATTGGGGCGGCTGGCTGGACATCGTCTTGAACCGCATCCTTGATACGATCATGGCGTTCCCGCTGTTCGTGCTGGCGATGGGGATCGTTGCGGCCCTTGGCAACACAATCGAGAACATCATTTACGCTACGGCGGTGATCAACGTGCCGTTCTATGCCCGCCTTGTCCGCGCCGAGGTCAACATTCGCCGCGAGGCCGGTTTTGCGCAGGCGGCCAAACTGGCGGGCAATTCGGACGTGCGCGTGCTGGCCATGCACATCTTTCCCAACGCGCTGCCGCCGATGATGGTGCAGGTGTCGTTGAACCTTGGTTGGGCGATCCTGAACGCGGCGGGGCTGTCTTTCATCGGGCTTGGCGTGCGTCCGCCCACGGCTGAATGGGGGATCATGGTGGCCGAAGGCGCGAATTTCATCGTCTCGGGCGAATGGTGGATGGCGGTGTTTCCGGGGCTGTGGCTGATGATTGCTGTATTTACCTTTAATCTTCTGGGCGACGGTCTGCGTGACATCGTTGACCCGCGCAAAAGGACCTGAGCCTATGTTAAGCGTCAAAGACCTTGCCGTGTCCTTTCAAACCCGTCGCGGGGCGGTGGATGCGGTGCGCGGGATCAGTTTCGATCTGGCCAAGGGGGAAATCCTTGGGATCGTGGGCGAAAGCGGGTCGGGTAAATCCGTGACCTCTTATGCCTTGATGCGGATCTTGGATCAGGGCGGCACGATCAAGGCAGGCGAGGCGACGTATTCGGGCATTGACCTGCGCCGCGCCGCTGAACGGGACATGCGCGACATCCGCGGGCGTGAAATCTCGATGATATTTCAGAACCCTCGGGCGGCGCTGAACCCGATCCGCAAGGTCGGCCACCAGATCGAGGACGTGCTGCGCCAGCATGCCCGCGCCAGCCGTCAGGATGCCCGCGCCAAGGCAATTGCCGCCCTCAAAGCCGTGCGCATCAACGACGCTGAGGCGCGCTATGACGCCTATCCGTTCGAATTGTCGGGCGGCATGTGCCAACGCATCGTATGCGCCATCGCACTGGCCTGTGATCCGCGTCTGCTGATCGCCGACGAGCCGACAACCGGGCTGGATATCACCACGCAAAAGGCGGTGATGGACCTTGTGCGCGACCTGATCCGCGAACGCGCGATGAGCAGCCTGTTGATCACCCATGACCTTGGCCTTGCGGCGCAATATTGCGACCGTATCATGGTGATGAAAGACGGGCTGATTGTTGAACAAGGCGATCCTGCGCAGATTTTCAGCGACCCGCAGCACAGCTATACCCGCAAGCTGGTGGATGCCACGCCGCGCATCGGCGAAAGCATCCGCAGTCTGTTGCCTCCGCAGGACCGCAAGCCTGAGCCGTCGCATCAGGTGCTGGATACGCCGCTGGTCGAGGTGCGCAACCTGACCAAGACCTATCGCGGCAAATCCGGTCCGGTTCATGCGGTGAAAGGCATCTCATTCATGATCAAGCAGGGCCAAAGCGTCGGGCTAGTCGGCGAAAGCGGATGCGGTAAATCCACCACCTCGGAAATTCTGGTGCGGTTGATGGATGCGACCAGCGGCGACATTATGTTCGAGGGCGAAAACATTGCGGCCATCCCGGCCAAGGGCTTTGCCCGCAATCCGCGCCGCGCGCAAATACAAATGGTGTTTCAAGACGCCACAGACAGCTTGAACCCGCGTCACACCGCGCGCCAGACGATTGCCGAACCTTTGCGCCGCCTGAGCGGCCTGCGCGGGGCCATGCTGGCCGCGCGGATCGACGAATTAGCGGTGCTTGTCGGCCTGCCGTTGCCGCTGCTGGACCGGTTCCCGCATCAATTGTCGGGCGGGCAAAAGGCCCGCGTGGGGATCGCCCGCGCCGTCGCCCTTGAGCCGAAATTCCTGATCTTGGATGAACCGACGGCAGCGCTGGATGTGTCCATTCAAGCCGTCGTGCTGAATCTGCTGGTCGATCTGCGCGCCAAGCTGGGCATGACCTATTTGTTCGTTAGCCACGACCTGCATGTTGTCCGCCTGCTGTGCGACCATGTGATCGTGATGAAAGACGGTGAGATCGTCGAACAAGGTCCGGCGCAGCAGGTGATGTCGACCCCGCAGAACGCCTATACCAAGACGCTATTGGCTGCCGCCCCGAAACCGCCCGCACGCCGCAAGGTGGCCTGAGGGGCGATCAGGCGCGCTGTGGTTCAGGGGATCAAGTCGGGGATCTGGTTGCGGCAATAGCTGTGGATGTCGCCCGCGCGGGTCAGCCAGATGTCGTCGCGCCGTGCGGCGATGTGGGTCAGTGCGCGGCGCAGATGGCGCAAACGGTAGGGCTGACCGACCAGATAGGGGTGCAAGGCGATCCCCATGACCAGTGGCTGATCCACCGACTGTTCCAGCATCTCGTCGAAATTGTCGATGATCATATCCGCGAAAACTGCGGCACCGTCCTTGCGCGCAGCGATGGACGGAATATCGTTGACCTCTTGCGGATAGGGGACCGACAGCAGCCGCCCGCCTGACGTGTCCATCCAGACCGGTTGATCATCCATGCACCAGTTCAAGCTGTAGCCATAGCCGGCCTGTGCCAGCAGGTCAGGGGTGTGCAGGCTTTCCGCGATCCACGGCGACAGCCAGCCTTGCGGGGCGAGCCCTTCGGCCTCTTGCAAGATCTGGGTGGCCTCTGCGATCAGCGTGGCCTCGTCCTGTGGGGGCAGCACGCTTTGGCGTTCCGAATTGGTCCGCCCGTGACCCACGATTTCGTCGTTTCGCGCGCGAAACGCGGCCATCAGGTCGGGCGCGTAGTCATACATCGCTGAATTGGCAATCACGCTGACCGGCAGGTCCAGCGCATCGAACATGTCGCGCATCCGCCACGCGCCCACCCGGTTGCCATAGTCGCGCCACGCATAGTTCAACACATCCGGTTGCGGCCCACCGGGGGCCAGTTCTGCGCCCAGACCTTCGCCAAAGGCAAAATGTTCAAGGTTCAGCCCAATATAAACCGCCAGACGCTTGCCGTTGGGCCAGGTGTAATCGGCGCGATCGGTGATGGCGCGGTAGGCATAGCGCCCGTGATCCTTGACCATATCTAAAGCTCCGCTTCGGCCAGTCCGGCCTTGTGCAACAAGATTTCGGCGCTGTCATTCCAGACATCCGTGCCGATGATCTTGTCGCCGCGCACGACGAATTTGTCCATATAGCGGTTGGTCTCAAAGGGGGTCCCGTCCTTCCATTCGCCGTACAGATATCCGGTGTTGTAGACGTGGACATCGCCCGTTTCAGGATCAAGGGCTGCATCGGTACGCAGGAATCGTTTCTTGACCCACGCATAGCGTTTGGCGTTGAAACCCGCACTTTGGTCAGGGCGGGTGAATTTGCGGCCTCCGGTGAAAACCAGCGTGAAATCATCGCTCACATAGGCCGCCGCACCTTGGGGATCAGGCACCATGGAGCGTTCAAGATAGGCCTCGACGATGGCTTTTGCAGTAATTAGGGGATCGGTTTTCGGGTCCATTGGGGGCACTTTCGTCGGGATGGTTTCGGGCAGGGCCAAGCGGTGGCAGATGGAAATCGCGCGCCCGACCCAAGGCCGGACGCGCGCAGTGCCATTTTCAGTTAATCTCAACCGCAAAGCTGCGGGTGTCAGCAGGCGGCAGGAAGGAGCGGTCAAAGATTTCCGATGCTTCGGGCAGGCGCTCAAGACCGTAGCCTTCGGCGACAATCGCGATAGAGCGTGTCAGACGTTCGTCCACCAGATCACCCATGCCGATCTCTGCGGTTTCAGCCGCGTTCATCAGGTTGGTCAGCGCGAATTCAAGGCGCGCGCGCTCAAGCTCGGGATCGACAAGGTTGTCAAAGGCCATGATCGCCTCGACCGCGATGTCTTGATCCTTGGCAATTTCCAGCGTGGCACGGTTTACCGCACGGACCAGACCGGCAACTGCGTCCGGATTTTCGGCCAGCATCTCGCGCGACACCATCATGCCGTTGGAATAAAGGTCCATGCCGTACTCTTCGAACTGGAACCAGTTGTAATCGGCGGCGGGGTCCTGACGGTTGGCAATCAGGTTGAACCAGCTCGTGATCGTGAACACAAACGCGCCGTCAATGTCGCCGCGGATCATCATCGGTTCTTGCAGGTTAGGTGCCATGTTTTCCTGCGCGACCTTGTCGATGTCGACGCCGTTCAGCTTGGCAAACACTGGGAACAGCCGTGTCGTGGGTGTACCTTGGGCACCGCCCAGACGTTTGCCTTCGAAATCGGCGGGCGTTTCAATCCCTGCGGATTTTGGCGTGACAATCGCAAAGGGCGGACGGTTCCACAGTTGATAGACCATGACCGGTGCCTCGCCCGGGCGGGCGGCGGCGTTCTGGATGATGGCGTTGATGTCGCCAAACCCGGCATCATAGGCCCCACCCATGATCCGCGTCACAGTGGCGGCAGACCCTTCGCCCTGATCGATGGTGACGTTCAGGTTTTCATCGGCGAAATATCCGCGGCTGAGCGCCATCAAAAACGGGGCGTCGCTGCCTTGGGTTTTCCAGCCTAGGGTGAACCGGATATCGGTCATCTCGGCAAAGGCGGGGGTGATCCCGGCGATCAATGCGAATGTCGCGCCCAAAAGTGTATGCTTCATCAAAGCGTTCCTTGTGTTGAGGTGAGAGGGAGGTCAGGTGATAGAGAAGTCATTGCCGCGCGTGGCCCAGCCTGTGACCCGGCGTTCAAGCACGGAAAACAGCGCGTAAAGGGCGACGCCCAGCAGGGCGAGGATGATCAGCCCAGCAAAAACCAGCGAGACTTGAAAGTTCGATGACGCGGTCATCATCACATTGCCGATGCCACGGTTGGAGGCCACGGTTTCCGACAGCACAGCGCCGACAAAGGACAAGGTGATGGCGACCTTAAGTGCTGCAAAGAAATACGGCATCGTGCGCGGCAAGCCGACGTTCCACAAGATTTCCGACTTTGACGCGCCCAGAGTCTTCAAGACGTCCTCGAGGTCGGGTTCGGTTGCGGCCAACCCCGTGGCGATGTTCACAACAATCGGGAATACGCAGATCACCATGGCCGTCAGGATCGCAGGCGTGGTGCCCGACCCGAACCACAGAACAAAGATCGGCACCACAGCCACCTTGGGGATCGACGAAAAGCCGACCAGCAGGGGATAGGCCACGGCATAAGCCACCTTGGAGGTGCCAACGACCACGCCAAGGGCAACGCCGATAGCAACGCCCAGAACAAAACCGGTCAGCGTGGAATAAAGCGTTTGCAGGATGTGGGGCAGAAGGATCGGGAACTTGACCCACAAGGTCACCATAATCTCTGACGGGCGCGGCAGCACCAGATCAGAGACATTCAGCAGCACACACAGCACTTCCCACATCAGGAAAAAGCCAAAGATCAGCGAAAAGGACATCATCCGTATACGATTTTTTTCGGTCATTTTGCGGCCTCTATTTACGGACCTGAGCGATCAATTCGCGCAGGCCTTGGGTCATTTCGACGAATTCGGGGCTGTAGATCATGTCGATGTCACGCGGCTGCGGGATGTTCACCGTCTCGTCCGATATGATGCGGCCGGGGCGCGCGCTCATCACGCAGATGCGGTTGGCCAGAAACCCGGCTTCGCGCAGGTCATGGGTCACCAACAGCACGGTCGGTTTACGCTCAAGATACAGGTCCTGCAAAATCTGCCACAGTTCTTCGCGGGTGAACTGGTCAAGCGCGCCAAAGGGTTCGTCCAGCAGCAACAGATCGGGTTCATGGATCAGCGCACGGCACAGGTTTGACCGTTGCAACATGCCGCCCGACAGTTGCCATGGGTAATGCCCCGCAAAATCGCTCAGGCCCACTTGCCCAAGAAGCTGGTGCACCCGGTCGCGGAATTCGCCTTTGCGTTCTGCCCGAAAGCGCGCCTTGAAGGGCTGCACGATCTTGAGCGGCATCATCACGTTCTGTTCAATCGTCAGCCACGGCAGCATCGTGGGGTTCTGAAACGCCATCCCGATGCGCAGCTGTTTTGCGGAGGCTTCGCGCCCGCCGACCAGAACGACGCCATCCGACGGTTTGATCAGGTTGCTGACCAGCCGCAGGATCGTGGATTTGCCGCAGCCCGATGGACCGACGAGGGCCAGAAAATCACCGTCGGGCAATTTCAGGTTCGTGGGGGCCAAGGCGGTCACGGCCATGTCGCCGCTGCCAAAGACGACAGAGGCATTCTGAAGCTCGAGCGCATTGCGGGCGCGCACTGTGCGCGGGGCCTCGGGGGGGCTTTGGGTCGGGGGGAGAGGTGCTGCTATGTTCATGACTTCATAATCAGCGGCACTGTTCGAGTTGGAACAACCAAAAGTAAAAATCTTTAGAATTAAGATTGGGTGATTATTTATTAGGCGCTAAGGCGGATTAGCGCGTAAAAATCGTGCAGATGGAAAGGTGCTCAGCTCCACCCCAGGTCAGGTAATCCTGACTCATCGTCTTTTGAATAAGTCGATTCGGCAGATATCTATGGCACCCTTCACCGCGAAAATGACCAAAGCTCGGCCATGGGGCAAAGAACAGCGATTATGATCAGACCGCCTTTCTGATCCACAAGTAAATGAATGATGACTTAAATAGGCCGGCGATTAGCGACCCGTTAGCTCTCTTGCGCGATGCCAAGATAGCTCAGGATCACCTCGACCGCGTGGGTGCGGCGGTCGGCCTGCCAGTCCGCATCTGTCAGGTCCTTGCCCACGACAACCCCAAGGGTCGGGCCGTTGTTCAAGTGGTGGGCCGACAGTGCCACGATGCTAAGGTACAACTGCACGGGGTCGGCTTTGCGTGTAAACGCCCCCGCAGCATAACCCCTGTCGATCAGCTTGCCGATGGCCGTGATCAAGGGCTGGGACATGTCGCGGATCATTTGGGAGCGTTCGATATACTTGCCCCCCAGCAGATTTTCATTGCGCGTCATCTTGAGGAAACTCGCGTTGTTGGCGAAATAATCGTAGGTGAATTCCACCAATTGCCGGGCCGTGGCCACCGGATCACCGCCGCTAAAATCCAGCCGTGCTTCTTGGTTCCGGATCGCTGCAAACACGCTGTCGAGCGCGGCAATATACAGCTGCTCTTTGCTGCCGAAGTAATGATAGATCATCCGCGAATTGCATTTCGCTGCATTGGTGATCCGTTCGACCCGCGCGCCGTGAAACCCGTGCTCTGCGAATTCCTGCACCGCGACTGATAGAATTTCGGCCTGTGTTCGGGCCGCATCACGGCTGCGCACGGTGTCGGATTTGCGGGTCGGTTTGGGTTGGATCATATCGGACCTGTCTGGTGTGTCTGCCGTCAAAGCGTGTCTTGCTGTATCAGTGTGCGTTCTGTGCCCCTGTAGTCAACACCGCAGCCAAGACTGTTTCTGCTGGCGCGATCCGGCCAGAACAATCGTGTTTCACGGCAGAGCGTTGCGCAGATCGTCCTTGTTGCGGGGCTGAAAGCTGTCAAAATATCGGCTGCAGGCTACATGCGTCAGCAAGGGGATGCACAATGGTTCTTAGGCTTGAAAATATTGAGAAATCCTTTCGTGATAGCGAAGGTGTGGTGCCCGTCCTGCGCCGGGTCAGTTTTGATCTCGCAGCGGGGCAGACCCTTGCGTTGCGCGGTGAATCCGGCAGCGGGAAAAGCACGCTATTGCATATTGCAGGCGCGCTAGAGGCACCTGATGCAGGCCATGTGTGGGTGTCGGGCAAGAATCTGACGACGCTGGATGACCGCGGGCGGGCTGAGATGCGCAGAACCGATATCGCGCTGGTGTTCCAGCAGTTCAATCTGATCCCGTCGCTGACGGTGGCACAGAATATCACCTTTCAATCCGCGCTGTCCGGCGCGGTGGATCACGCGCATGTCGAACAGGTCACAGATGCCTTGGGCCTGTCCAGCCAGATGAAGAAATATCCCGAAGCATTGTCCGGCGGACAACAGCAGCGCGTCGCCATCGCCCGCGCCATCGCCGCCAAGCCCAAGTTGATGCTGGCGGATGAACCGACCGGAAATCTGGACGAGGATACTGCAAATGATGTGTTGGACCAACTGCTGAAACTGGTAGCACAGACCGGGGCGGCGTTGATGGTCGTGACCCATTCGCCCGCCATCGCGGCCCGCATGGACCGGCAGTTGCATCTGAAAAACGGCCGTTTGACATGATCAGGGCCTGCCTGTGGGCGCTGCTGTCGCATTGGCGGCGCAATCCTGTCCAGCTTTTCGCCTACCTTGCGGGGTTAGCATTGGCCACAGCGCTTTGGTCGGGCGTACAAGCGATCAATGCCGAAGCCCGCGCCAGCTATGATGCGGCGGCGGCAACACTGGGGGAGGGGCAGTTTGATCTGCTGGTCCCCCGGCAGGGCGAGAGTATTTCGCTTGACCAATATGTGTCGCTCAGACGGTCGGGCTGGCTTGTTTCTCCGGTGATTGACGGTCGATTGGACGGCGTGCGGCTGGTAGGTGTCGATCCTGTCACTTCGCCCACGGGCATGGGGGCGGTGGATATCCTTGGGGGGGCGGAACCGGGGCTGGGTCGCCTTGAGGGCGTCTTTGCGAACCCGCAAACCGCGCTGAAGCTTGATCCGGGCGTGCAGATTACGGTGGATGCAAGCGTCGCACCGGGGCTTGCGATCGGGGATATCGGCATCGTGCAAAAACTGCTGCAGCGCGATGATCTGACCCGCCTTATCGTGCTGCCGGACCAACCGATTGACCAACCCGATCTGGCCTTGGTCGCCCCCGGTCTACGGGTCCAGCCGGCGCAGCAGGTCGCAGATGTCGCGCAATTGACCGACAGTTTTCACCTGAACCTGACGGCCTTTGGTCTGCTCAGTTTCGCCGTGGGCCTGTTTATCGTGCACAGCACGATCGGGCTGGCGTTTGAACAAAGGCGCGGCATGATCCGGACGTTGCGGTCGCTGGGGGTGCCGCTGCGAACGTTGGTGACGCTGATTGTGGCCGAGATGATGACGCTGGCGTTGATCGGGGCGGGCTTGGGGATCATCTTGGGGTATCTGATCGCCGCACTGCTGCTGCCCGATGTTGCGGCGACCCTGCGCGGACTTTACGGCGCTGAAATCTCGGGGGCGCTGGAACTGCGCGCGTCGTGGTGGGTGTCCGGTTTGCTGCTGGCCGTATTTGGAACGGCGGCGGCGCTGTCGGCGCGGATCTGGCAGATTGCGCATATGCCGCTGTTGGCCAGTGTCAGGCCGAGGGCGTGGGTCACGGCCACCGCATCGCGGTTCCGGCTGCAATCGGTGGGCGCGGTGGTGTTGCTGGGCGTAGCGGTGCCGGTTGCGTTGATATGGGACGGTTTGATCGCAGGTTTCGCGCTGCTGGGCTGCTTGCTGATCGGCGCGGCACTGGCGCTGCCTGCTGTGGCTGCGGGCATCCTGACCGTGCTGGAGAGGCGGACCGTCACGCCCGTCTGGGGCTGGTTTTGGGCGGATACGCGGCAACAGCTTCCGGGGCTTAGCCTTGCCTTGATGGCGCTATTGCTGGCGGTATCTGCCAATATCGGCGTGCTGACCATGGTATCAAGCTTTCGTTTGACCTTTGTCGCGTTCCTTGACCAACGGCTCGCGCCGGAACTCTTTGTGCAGACGGAAACGGCAGATCAAAGCGCCGCACTCGAAGCGTTCTTGCACACCCGCAAGATCGAGGCGCTGCCGCTTTTGAGATCAGGAACCACCGTTGCCGATCTGCCGGTTGAACTTTACGGCGTGCGGGTCGGTCCGACCTATCGCAACAGTTGGGTGTTTCTGGACGCGGCCCCGCAGGCTTGGGACCTTGTGCAGACGGGCAAGGCTGCCGTTGTGAATGAACAACTGGCGCGACGGGCTGATCTTTGGGTCGGCGATGTGTTGCAGGTCACGCCCGATCTGCCGCTGCCGGTCGCTGCGGTTGTGGGGGATTATGGCAATCCTCAGGGCCAGGTTATTGTATCCGAACAGGTATTCACCGGACTATACCCCGACATTTATCCCACCCGTTTCGGAGTACGAACCAGCGGTGCCGCAAATTTGAGAGCCGCGATCGTGACGGCAGTCGGGATCGACGATGGTGCCATCATCGCCCAAGAGGCGATCAAGGCGCTGTCGCTTGAGGTCTTCGAAAAGACCTTTGTCGTGACCTCGGCGCTGAATGTCCTGACGCTGGGGGTTGCCAGCTTTGCAATCTTGATGAGCTTGCTGACACTGGCCGACCTGCGGGTGCCGCAACTGGCCCCGGTTTGGGCCCTCGGGCTGACCCGCCGCAGATTGGGCTGGCTTGAGCTGTTGCGCGCCGTCTTGCTTGCGGGGCTGGTCTTTGTCTGCGCGATCCCGATGGGGCTTGGGCTGGCGTGGGTTTTGCTGTCCGTCATCAACGTCGAGGCCTTTGGCTGGAAGTTGCCGATGTACCTGTTTCCGCTCGATTATCTGCGGTTGGGATTTTACGCGATGATTGCTGCGTTTTTGGCCGCCGCATGGCCGGCGTTGCGCCTGATGCGCACGCCACCCGCCACATTACTAAGGGTTTTTGCACGTGAACGTTAAGCTATTGGTCTTTCTATTGCTCTGGCCGTTTTGCGCGGCAGCACAGGGTTTTTCGGGCCTTGGCACCGACGCCCAAGGGTTTGCGACTCCGATACCGGGGGTGCCCTTCAGCTTTCCCGCAGATCACGGTGCCCATCCGGATTATCGGATTGAATGGTGGTATCTGACGGCAAACCTCAGTGGACCTGACGGGACGGCTTATGGGGTGCAGTGGACGCTGTTCCGGTCGGCACTCGCACCGGGCGAGGCACCAGGCTGGCAATCGCCGCAAATCTGGTTCGCCCACGCGGCGGTGACGACACCGGAGCAGCATTTCGCCACCGAACGCTTTGCCCGTGGCGGCATCGGGCAGGCGGGGGTTCAGGCCAGCCCGTTTCGGGCATGGATCGACGAATGGGCGCTGCAGGGGCCGGATTTCAACACGATGACCCTGACCGCAAAGGGGCCTGACTTTGGCTATGACATGTCGCTGGACGCACAGGGCCCGTTGGTTTTTCACGGCGATGACGGCTATTCGGTCAAATCAGCCCAAGGGCAGGCGAGCTATTATTATTCCCAACCGTTCTTTGAGGTAAAGGGCACGCTGTACCTTCCGACAGGTCCGGTTGTCGTGATGGGCACCGCATGGCTTGACCGTGAATGGTCATCGCAGCCGCTGTCAGGGCAGCAATCGGGCTGGGACTGGTTTTCACTGGCCTTTGCGGGTGGGGCGAAACTGATGGGGTTTCAGCTACGCGACACGGCTGGGCCACCTTATACCTCGGCGACCTGGATCGAACCGGACGGGCAAACGACAGCTTATCCAGACGGGGCGTTTGCCGCGATGCCTGTGAAACAAAGCACGGTCGAGGGCCGCCAAATCCCCACGACATGGCGGGTGACATTGCCGCAGCGGGGGGTGGATGTCAGTGTCACGGCGCTGAACCCCTTTGCATGGATGGGGCTTTCGGTGCCCTATTGGGAAGGTCCGGTCACCGTGTCGGGCAGCCACACAGGACAGGGATATCTGGAGATGACAGGCTATGAGTAACCCCGCCGACCTTGGGGCGTTTCTGGATGAAGCATGGCAGCACCTTGACCGTGGTGTCGCCGACAGCCGGTCGCCCGCACGTTTTCCGACATTTGTGACTGTGGCCCCCGACGGCACACCGCAGGCCCGTACAGTGGCGTTGCGCGCCGCCACCAGACCAGATGCTGTTCTTGAGGTGCATACAGATATCGCCACCGCCAAGGTCACCGCCTTGCGCCAGAATCCGGTGGCCGCGTTTCATATCTGGGTACCAGAGGCGGACCTGCAAATCAGGCTTACCACTAGGGTCGAGATTTTGACCGGCCCCACGATTGACCCGCAGTGGGAAAAGGTGCCAGCAGCATCGCGTGTGTCTTATGGCACTTTGCCTGTGCCGGGCTGCCCCATTGCGGATGTCTTTGCCTATGAAAAACCCGCCGACAGGGCGCGGTTTGCCGTGCTCAGATGCAGCTTGCAACACATAGATCTGGTGCATCTGGGGCCAAGGCACCGGCGCGCGGTCTATCGGGCAGGGGATGGATGGACCGGCGCGTGGGTTGCGCCGTGATCGGTGCATATCCGGCGGTGACCGCCGCGCGAGCTTGACCAAATCAAGCCTTGACCAAAACCTGACCGCCAAAACATAACTTTGACAAGGGTGTTGCGGGCGACGCTATTGGGCACACCCACAGCATATCTGAAACTATCTGAGGGGAGAGTACACATGAACGATCTTGACGGGCGCATCGCATTGGTCACCGGATCGGCCACAGGGTTGGGGCGTTCCATCGCGGCCAAGCTGGCGGAACGCGGCGCGGATGTGATCATCAACTATTCACGGTCCGCGGCCGAGGCCGAAGAGGCCGCCGATCTGTGCCGCGCTGCCGGATCGCAGGTCGAGATCGTTCAGGCAGACGTCGCCGAACCCGAGGGCTGCAAGGCATTGGCAGATGCCGCGCAGCGGCGCGGGCGGTTGGATATTCTGGTCAATAACGCTGGCATTACCCGACATGCGCGGGATCATTCCGATCTGGATGCCCTGTCCAAGGCCGATTTCATAGATACCTACGCGGTGAACGTGGTCGGGCCCTATCTGATGTTGCAGGCGACCAAAGCGCTGCTGGCGGTGGCGCATCAGACAACCGGACGGGCCAGCACCGTGCTGAACACGTCGTCTATCGCGGGGATCAAGGGCATCGGGTCATCGGTGGCCTATGCCGCATCCAAGGGCGCGCTGAACACGATGACGGTGTCCCTTGCGCGTGCACTGGCCCCTGCGATCCGGGTCAATGCGATTTGCCCCGGCTTCATCGCCACACGCTGGTTCAGGGATACGATGGACGAAGATGCCTTTGCCAAAACGCTTGAGCGGATCGAAACTGCAACGCCCCTTGGGGTGGCATCCGGCCCCGACGATATCGCGGATGCCGCGATGTTTTTCCTGTCGGACGCGTCAAGGCACGTAACAGGGGAATTATTGCTGGTCGACGCAGGCTTGCACTTAAGCTGATCCGCCAGAGGTTCTGCGGATTTTCGCGGCTTAGACGGGGTTTGTTTCGGTCAGTAAAACAAACCCCGTCCCGGCCGCCCTTCAAACCCGCAATAACGTAACCTTATGTTGACAGGTCAAAAGCAAGGCACCTATCCTTTCCACAGGGCGGAATAGCGTTTCATCAGAAAACGGGACCGCCAGACCCGGTCGGCCCCCTTACGGCGGTGCCGGGCCGGATTTTTTGGGAGGAAACCATGAACTACCTTACAACCACAATTGCGGCTTTTGGCATGACCGCCACGATGGCGGCCGCACAAGATATTGATCTGCCAAAGCAGCTGAACTGGACGGCCTATGATACCGGATCAGCGGGCTACAATCAGGCCGTGGCGATTGGCGCTGCGTTACAGGATGCAACGGGCGTTAACCTGCGCGTGCTGCCCGGCAAGAACGACGTGTCGCGGACCGAACCGCTGCGTCAGGGCCGTGTCGAGTTTTCGGCAACCGGCGTCGGCGGCAGCTTTATGGCGCAAGAGGGCGTGTTTGACTTTGGCGCTGAAAACTGGGGCCCACAGCCGATCCGCGTGCTGATGGCGAACAACGGTGGTGCGATCAACCTTGCCGTCGGTGTCGCCGGTGATCTGGGGATCGAAACCTATGCCGATCTGAAAGGCAAACGTGTTGCCTATATCGTTGGTGCGCCCGCGCTGAACGTGAATACCGAAGCCTATCTGGCCTATGGCGGCCTGACATGGGATGATGTGGAACGCGTCGATTTCGGCGGCTTTGGGGCCAGCTGGACCGGTCTGATCGAAGGTCAGGTCGATGCGGCATTCGCTTCTACCAACTCGGGTAAGGCATATGAAGCCGAGGCCGGCCCGCGCGGGCTGTTGTGGCCACCGATTGATCCGGCCAACACCGAAGGCTTTGCACGGATGCAGGAAATCGCGCCGTTCTTTAACATCAACAAGGCAAGCGTCGGTGCCACGATTGACGGGACCGATGGCTATCAGGGGGCGGGCTATGCGTATCCTGTGCTGACAGCGATGGCCGCGTCGGACGAAGGTCTGGTCTATAACATGACCAAAGCGATGGTTGAACTGTTCCCCAAGTATGACGGCAATTCCCCCGGCATCGGTGGTTGGGCGCTGGACAAGCAGAACATGGAATGGGTCGTTCCCTATCATGAAGGTGCCATCCGCTACTTCACAGAAGCGGGCGTCTGGAATGACAAAGCTCAGGCGCATAATGACAACCTGATTGCACGTCAGGACGCGCTGGCCGCAGCATGGGAGGCAACCAAGGCCGCCGCCCCCGCAGATTGGGAAGCAGCATGGTCCGAAGCACGTCGCAAGGCATTGATGGATGGCGGCTTTTCGGTCGTATTCTAAATTTTGCCAAATGCTTTGATCGGCCGGTTTTTCTGAAACCGGCCGGTTTGTCATGTTCATCCCAAACACGAGTGCGCAAATGACCGAACACGATACCCCCCCCGCTGGATCCAAAGGCTTGGAACAGGTCGCCATTGACGGCGCAACTCCGGCCGAGCTTATCTCGGGACCCGCCCGCTGGGTCGTGGTGATCGGCACATTGCTGTCGCTGGTTTTGGTGATCAACCAACTGTTCAACATCCAGCTGCTGGGGATTGTCCTGATCGAGGGGCGGTATCTGTACGTCTTGGGCGGTCTTTTTTTGGCGTTAAGCTTTCTGATCTTTCAGATGCGCGGCGGCAAGGGCGGTAATCCATCGCTGCTGGATTGGCTGCTGTTTGCTCTGTCCATCGCCTGCACCGGTTATCTGGCGCAAACGGCGCAGCAAAACCTGTCGCAAGGCTGGGAATATGCCGCACCGGAAATGGCGCAATATGTATCGGTGGTATTCTTCTTTCTGATCCTCGAGGCGACACGTCGCGCGGGCGGGTTGGTTTTGTTCATCATCGTCACGGTCTTTGCCTTTTATCCGACCTTTGCAGGGCAGGTGCCTGATCCTTTTTCGGGGTTCCAAAGCACGTTCATGCAGACGGTACCCTATCACATCTATTCCGCCGAAAGTTCATTCGGCATCCCGATGAAGGCCTTTGGCGGCGTGGTTATCGGGTTCATCCTGTTCGGTGCTGTGTTGCAGCGCACAGGTGGCGGGCAATTCTTTAACGATCTGGCATTAGGGCTGGTCGGCGGCTATCGCGGCGGGGCGGCAAAGGTGTCGATTTTTGCCAGCGGTTTTATGGGGTCGATGTCCGGATCTGTGATCTCGAACGTGCTGACCACTGGGGCGGTGTCGATTCCCGCGATGCGCAAGACGGGTTTTTCCGCCAAGACTGCGGCTGCGACCGAAGCCTGCGCCTCCACCGGGGGCGTCTTGATGCCGCCAATCATGGGGGCCACGGCGTTCGTGATGGCGTCGTTCCTGTCGCGCCCTTACGTTGAAATCGCCTTGGCTGCCGCCATTCCCAGCCTGCTGTTCTATTGGGGGCTGTTCACCCAGATCGACGCCTATTCGGCCAAGCGTGGCCTGCGCGGTCTGCCCAAGCCCGATCTTCCCCGCCTGCGCGAGGTGATGATCGAAGGCTGGCCCTACATCTTTGTCTTTGCGCTGCTGCTGTATATGATGATCGGCCTGCGGCAGGAATCTTCGGCACCGTTTTATGCCACAGCGTTGCTGCTGGTGGTCAACCAGTTCCGCGCCAGCCACCGTCTGAACGTGACACGGCTTGGCAACATGATTGTCGGCGTCGGTATGGGGCTGGCCGAACTGACTGCGATCCTGTTGGGCGTGGGCCTGATCGTGGGATCGTTTTCGGCGACGGGGCTGGCCGGAACGCTGGTCAACGAACTGGTGTTCATTGCGGGCGACAACACGCTGGTGCTGCTGTTGATGGGGGCCGTGACGGCGTTTATCTTTGGTATGGGGATGACGGTCACGGCCTGCTACATTTTCCTAGCCGTTGTTCTGGCCCCCGCACTTGAGGCGGGCGGCTTGAACCAATTGGCCGTGCATCTGTTCATCCTGTATTGGGGCATGGTCAGCTATATCACGCCACCGGTTGCCCTTGGGGCCTTTGCCGCGTCGACCATGGCGGGGTCAAACCCCATTGCCACAGGGTTCGAGGCGATGCGCCTTGGCGGGGTCATCTATATCGCGCCGTTCTTCTTTGTGCTGAACCCCGCCTTGATCGGGCAGGCACCTGCATGGGAGGTCACTGTCGCACTTAGCTGTGCCTTGTTGGGTGTCGCGATGATCTCGTCGGCGTTGCAGGGCTATGTCAGCCTTGTCGGCCCCTTGGACGGCGGTGCGGGATTGCCGTTGCGGATCATGCTGTTCTTTGGCGGGGTCTTGATCGCGATGCCGCACAACGAACTGGCCAATCTGGGGTATGCGCTGTCGTTCCTGATCGGTGCCGCATTGTGCGCGCTGCCAATCTTTGTCGCGTGGCGGGCGAATACGACGGACCCCCGACCAGCCTAGGATCGCAGCACCCTTTCGGCCAGATAGCGGCTAAATATTAATCAACACGCAGGCGTGATGCCTGAAAATCATGCACTGCCGTGGGCGCATCCGTTTTAGACGCGGGTGCGCTTGCCGGGGATGGTCCGCTCTCACATCATGGTCCTGAGTTTTCGGCTAGGGTTCCGGCGCTGATGCGTGTCTGGTCCGAGAGCCGAAGCTGGCGGGACAGAAAAATCCGTCAGATGCACGGCGGGACAAAAGCCCGGGAGACCTCGCAAGACCAAGGGATTGGCGGCGATGATCTGTATCCAATCCCTTTTTACAAAATGAAAAGGGACTGACATGAAAATCAACCGCAGAACCACACTTGCCGCCTTGGCCGCCATCGGTGTGCTAAGCTTTGGACAAGCCGCCACAGCCCAAGAGAAAACGGATTTCAAGGTCGCGTGGTCGATCTATGTGGGCTGGATGCCGTGGGGCCATGCCGCCGATACCGGCATTGTCGACAAATGGGCCGACAAATACGGCATCTCGATCGAAGTCACGCAATTCAACGACTATGTGGAATCGATCAATCAATACACGGCGGGCGGCTATGATGCGGTGACGCTGACCAATATGGACGGCCTGTCGATCCCGTCGGCGGGCGGCGTGGATACCACGGCTGTTATCGTCGGTGATTTCTCGGATGGGAATGACGCGGTATTCATCAAGGACGGCACCGCGCTGGCCGATATCGCCGGGCGCGATGTGAACTTGGTGGAATTTTCGGTCTCGCACTACCTGTTGGCACGCGCGCTGGACAGCGTGGGGATGTCCGAACAGGACGTGAAGGTCATCAATACTGCCGACCCCGACATGGTGGGCGCGTTTCAGACCGATGACGTGACCGCGATGGTGACATGGAACCCGATGGTATCCGAAATCGAAACGCTGCCCGGCGCGGTCAAGGTGTTCGACAGCTCGCAAATCGAGGGCGAGATTATCGACCTGATGGTCGCGAACACCGACGTGTTGGCGGATAATCCGAAATTCGGTCAGGCGCTGGCGGGAATCTGGTACGAAACGATGACGTTGATGACATCCGACACGCCCGAAGGCGCTGCCGCACGCGCCGCCATGGGGGCTGCGTCCGGTACAGATCAGGCGGGATTCGAGGCGCAGATGGCCGCGACCAAGCTGTTCTCTGATCCAGCCGAGGCGGTCGCCTTTACTGCGTCGTCCGATCTGGCGGGGACGATGAACCTGGTGCGGGCGTTCTTGTTCGACAAAGGGCTTTTGACACCCGGTGCGACATCCGAGGATGCGATCGGGATTGCACTGCCAGACGGTACGATCTTGGGCGATACGGACAATGTCAAATTCCGCTTTGATACGACGTTCATGCAGATGGCCGCCGACGGCGCGCTGTAGGCAGGACCGGTCGGATGCGCCTGATCAACCAACAGCTGTCGCCGGTGGCGGCGACAGCGCTGAAGTTCGCGCCGTTCGCGGCGTTGATTCTGGCGTATCTGGTGGGGTCTTCCCTTCGGTTGGCCGAAAACCCCAGTGACAAGCTGTTGCCAGCCCTGACCAGCATTGCGAATGCCGTCGATCTGATGGCTTTCACACCTGACCGGCGAAGTGGCGATTACCTGCTGTGGACCGACACGTGGTCAAGCCTGAAACGGCTTGGCGCAGGTCTGGGCATATCGACGGTGCTGGCCTTGGGTGTTGGCATCAGCATCGGCATCCTGCCGTTCTTTCGCGCGCTGCTTTCCCCTTTCGTCAGCTTTGTATCCATGGTGCCGCCCTTGGCGCTGCTGCCGATCCTGTTTATCTCGATGGGCTTGGGCGAGACGTCAAAGATCGCCCTGATCGTCATTGGTGTCGCCCCGATCATGATCCGCGATCTGGCGCAAACGGTGCTCGCCTTGCCCCGCGAACAGATCGTCAAGGCGGAAACATTGTCGGCCTCAAGCTGGCTGATCGCGCTGCGCATCGTCTTGCCCCAAGCCTTGCCGCGCCTGCTGGCCAGCCTGCGGCTGCAACTGGGGCCTGCGTTTTTGTTCCTCATCGCGGCCGAAGCTATTTCAGCTGATAGCGGCCTTGGCTACCGGATCTTTCTGGTGCGGCGTTATCTGTCGATGGACATCATTTTTCCTTACGTTGCGTGGATTACCTTTCTGGCGGCCAGTGCTGATTTCGGCATCGACCGGTTCCGCCGCTGGCTGTTTCCGTGGTCAGATCTGGAGGGCGGCAAATGACAGCCCTGACGTTGCAGAATGTCTGGAAGGAATACGGCAACCAGATCGTCATCGAAAACCTGAGCCTCGAGATCGCGCCGCGGTCTTTCGTGGCGCTGGTCGGCCCGTCTGGCTGCGGAAAGTCGACCTTGCTGCGGCTGTTGCTGGGGCAGGAAAGGGCGACCCGTGGCACGATCTTGCTGGACGGCGCGCCATTGCCGGATGAACCCGGCCCTGATCGCGGCGTGGTCTATCAGCGCTATTCGGTATTTCCGCATCTGACGGTTCTGGGCAACGTCATGCTGGGCCCCGAATTGCAGTCAGGTCGCGTGTCTGGGCGCAGTTTTGGTGCCGCGCGCCGCGCCCTTATCGCGGTGGCAGAGCAGATGATCGCTGATGTGGGCCTTGCCGGATCGGAAAACAAATACCCCGCGCAACTCTCTGGCGGGATGCAGCAGCGCCTTGCGCTGGCGCAGGCCTTGATGATGAAGCCGCGGGTTTTGCTGCTCGACGAACCCTTTGGCGCGCTGGACCCCGGTATCAGAACCGACATTCACCACCTGATGAAACGCTTGTGGAACGAACGCCCCATGACGGTGGTGATGGTCACCCATGACCTGCGCGAGGCCTTTACCCTTGGCACCCGTGTTGTCGCCCTTGGCCGCACCCGCAACCGCCCCGAAGAAGCAGACCGCTATGGCGCGCAGGTCACCAACGACATTGTCATCTGGCCGCCCCGCGTGGCCGGGGGCCGCACCTTGTTCGACAACGAATACGCCCTTGGTTGGGACGACCCGACCATTCAAGCCGTGACATCGGGACGACCCGATCAACATCCGGAGACCTAAGATGCACGTCCACCGCACCCCCGAACAGATCGACGCAGATCGCCAGCGCTATCTGGAACATCAACGCATGGGGCTTGAATCGTCGCCCGGTGTGCTGCCCATGGCCAGCCCGCGCCCCGCACCTGACATCGACGGGACTTCGGTCTTGATGTCCAAGACGGTGCCCGGGGGCTGGTACACTACGCTAAGCATCGCCAAAAGCGAAGTGCTGCGGCTTGCGCCACAAGGGGCGGTGTCGGCTGTGTCCCTTGCCGCTTGGGCTGCCGCAGATACGTCCGAGCGGATGAACTTGCCCGACACCATCAAGCTGCAATGGACAACCGAGCTGTGCAAAGGGCGGGTGATCTTTTCGGACATGGGCCGCGTGATGCTGTCGATTGTCGAGGACAGCAGCGGTGCCCATGATGCGCTGACGGGCGGATCCACACCTGCGACGGTTGAAAAGTACAACGATCCACGGATGCGCAACACCCGCGATAACATGGTATTGGCAGCCGCCAAGCTGGGGCTGGACCGGCGCGATATTCCGCCACTGTTCACGCTTTTTGCACCGGTTCGGGTGCAGGCCGAAGGGGCGTTCGAATGGCGCGGGTCAATGGTGTCACAAGGCGACTGGATTGAACTTCGTGCTGAAATGGATTTGCTTGTGGCCCTATCCAACTGCCCGCATCCGCTGGACCCGCGTGCCGCAACCACTCCCGATGCCGTCATGGTGACCAAGGTTTCCGCCGCCCATGTGCCCGCGGATGACCTGTGTCGGACTGCGACTGCCGAAGCGCAACGTGGCTTTGAAAATAATGCCAAGGCAAAGGGTTAGGATCATGGATCAAGCATATGATATTCCCGCGGAAAAGCCATGGTCCGGTATCGTCAAGAAGGGCCAAACCATCCGTATCGAAGATACCTATGGCCAGCAGGCAATCGACACGATTTTCTATCGTGCCGATGATTTTGGCGAACGCTATTCCAGTCAGGACACCCTGCGCGCCCAAGGGGCCGCCTATATTACCACGGGCACGCAGTTGATGTCCTCTGAGGGACGCGTGATGATGACCGTGACCGCAGATACGTCAGGCCGCCATGACACGTCGGCGGGGTGTTGTTCATGCGAAAGTAACACGGTGCGCTTTGGGCATGATACGCTGTATCAGCATGCCTGCCGCGAGAATTTCATCATTGAACTGTCGCGCCACGGTATGACCAAGCGCGATATCGTCGCCAACATCAATTTCTTTATGAACGTGCCGATCAGCCCCAATGGGGCGATGACGGTGGATGACGGCATTTCGTCGCCAGGCGATCATGTTGAGATGGTGGCCGAGATGGACGTGCTGTGCGTGATTTCGAACTGCCCGCAAATCAACAATCCCTGCAACGGGTTCGACCCGACGCCGATCCGTGTTGTGATCAAAGGATAAGCCATGTTCACGAAGGTACTTGTGGCCAATCGCGGTGAAATCGCGGTTCGGGTCATCAAAACGCTACGCCAAATGGGCATCGCGTCGGTTGCCGTCTGGTCCGATGCGGACAGGTTTTCACCAGCGGTCAAACTGGCCGACGAGGCCGTGCGCCTTGGGCCGTCGCCCGCATCGGAAAGCTATTTGAATGTGGATGCCGTGATAGCGGCGTGCAAGGCAACCGGCGCGCAGGCTGTGCATCCGGGCTATGGCTTTCTGTCTGAAAACACCCATTTTGCTGCCCGACTGGCTGCCGAAGGGATCACCTTTATCGGGCCACGGGTTGAACATCTGAAGGCCTTCGGGATGAAGCATACTGCGCGCGATCTGGCTATGGCCGCCGATGTGCCGCTGCTGCCGGGGTCGGGGTTGCTTGACACCGCAGCGCAGGCCGTGGCCGAGGCGGCGCGCATCGGATACCCCGTGATGCTGAAAAGTACGGCAGGCGGCGGCGGGATCGGGATGCAACTGTGCGGCGACGAGGCCGCATTGACAGCTGCGTTTGACACGGTCGGGCGCACGGCGACTGCCAGTTTCGGCGATGCGCGTGTGTTCATTGAACGCTTCGTCGCTGATGCGCGTCACGTCGAGGTGCAGATTTTCGGGGATGGCGCAGGCCGCGTGATTGCCTTGGGCGAACGCGACTGTTCGTTGCAGCGCCGCAACCAGAAGGTGGTCGAGGAAACGCCGGCACCGGGTTTGCCCGACGCCGTGCGCACAAAACTGCATGACGCGGCAACTGCACTTTGTGCGTCTGTGTCCTATGCGTCGGCGGGGACGGTCGAATTTATCTATGACCCGCTGCGCGAGGATTTCTATTTCCTTGAAGTCAACACGCGGTTGCAGGTCGAACACCCCGTCACCGAAGCCGTCTATGGCATTGATCTTGTTGAATGGATGATCCGCCAAGCCGCCGGAGAAGTGGTGCTTCCTGACACCCCGCTGGTCCCGCAGGGTGCCGCGATCGAGGTGCGGCTTTACGCTGAAATCCCGCATGCGGGGTTTCGCCCATCGGCCGGGCGGCTGACGGATGTGCAGTTTCCCGAAACTGCCCGCATTGATACCTGGATCGAAACCGGCACCGACGTGACCCCGTTCTATGATCCGATGCTGGCCAAGATCATCGTGGCTGGTGCCGACCGACCTGCGGCGATTGCGGCATTGCAAGACGCGCTAAAGGCGACGCGGGTTTCCGGGATCGAGACGAATTTGGGCTATCTGCGGGCCATCGCAGGGTCCGATATTCTGGCATCGGGGCAGGTGACGACGACGGCGCTGAACAGCTTTGCTTTCACGCCCAACTGTATCGAGGTGATCGCCCCCGGTGCCCAGTCCAGCCTGCAGGAACTGCCCGGACGGTTGGGCCTGTGGCACGTTGGTGTACCGCCGTCCGGCCCGATGGATGCCGCGTCTTTCCGCAACGCCAACCGCCTGTTGGGCAACGACCCTGACACCGCAGCGCTTGAGATAACGATGACTGGCCCGACCCTGCGGTTTCTGGCCGATACGCGCATCGCCCTGACGGGGGCACAGATGACGCTTTGCCTGAATGATACACAGGTTAAGGGGCCGGTGATCGACGTACCCGCCGGGGCGCTGCTGGCCATTGGCGGGATCGTTGGGCCGGGGCAACGCGCCTATCTGGCCGTGGCAGGCGGGTTTGACGCGCCTGAAATCCTTGGCTCTCGGGCGTGTTTTGGTCTGGGGCAGTTCGGCGGCCACGCTATGGGCACGCTCAAGACCCGTGATGTGCTGCACATCGCATCCAAGGCCTGCAAAGCACCTGCACCGCTTGAGGACGCGGCCCTGACCAACGCATGGGAGGTGCGCGTTCTTTATGGCCCCCACGGCGCGCCTGATTTCTTCCTCTCCAGCGACATCGAGACGTTTTTTGCCACCGACTATAAGGTGCATTTCAATTCGGACCGGACGGGCGTGCGCCTGATCGGGCCCGCACCGAAATGGGCGCGTGCGGATGGAGGCGAGGCGGGTTTGCACCCGTCCAACCTGCATGACAACGCCTATGCGGTCGGGGCGATTGACTTCACGGGCGACATGCCGATCATTTTGGGGCCAGACGGGCCCAGCCTTGGCGGGTTTGTCAGCCCAGCGGTTGTCGCCGCCGAGGACCGCTGGAAAATGGGCCAGTTCCGACCCGGCGATACCATCCGTTTCAAGCCTGTGCTGCGTGCAGGCGATCCAGTCACCGCCCCCAGCCTTGCGGGGGCAGGGTCACCCGTTTTGGTGCGCAACGCGGGGGCGGATGTGCCTGTGGTCTATCGCCGTCAGGGCGACGACAATCTGTTGGTCGAATACGGTGACATGACGCTGGACATCGAATTGCGACTGCGGGTGCATCTGCTGATGCAGGCGGTCCGGGATGCCAAACTGCCGGTGATCAATCTGACACCGGGGATCAGGTCGCTGCAAATCCACTATGACAGCACGCGCTTGTCGCGCGAAAAGCTGCTTGGGTTCCTGCACGAGATCGAGGCGACGCTGCCCCCCGCCGAAGATATCACCGTGCCGTCGCGCATCGTGCATCTGCCGTTGTCTTGGGGGGACCCGCAGGCCGAACTGGCCATGCGCAAATATCAGGATCTGGTGCGGCCGGACGCCCCATGGTGCCCGTCGAATATCGAATTTATCCGTCGGATCAATGGATTGCAGGACGAAGCTGCGGTGCGCAAGATCGTCTATGACGCCAGCTATCTGGTGCTGGGGTTGGGGGATGTTTATCTGGGCGCGCCGGTGGCAACGCCTATTGACCCGCGCCACCGGCTGGTCACCACGAAATATAACCCTGCGCGCACATGGACGCCTGAAAATGCCGTGGGCATCGGCGGTGCCTATATGTGCGTCTACGGCATGGAAGGGCCGGGCGGCTATCAGCTGGTTGGGCGCACCGTTCAGGTCTGGAACACGTGGCGACGCACGGCGGCATTTCACAAAAATCCGTGGTTGCTGGATTTCTTTGACCAGATCCGGTTTTTCCCTGTTTCTCATGATGAACTGACAGAGGCGCGGCAGGCTTTTCCGCACGGGGAATATCCGCTCAAGATCGAAGAGACGACGTTCAAATGGGCTGATCACAAACGGGCCTTTGCCGAACAGGCCGACGATATCACCCGTTTCAAGACCACCCAGCAAGACGCATTCGAGGCCGAGCGCCAGAGTTGGAAAGAGCAGGGGCTGGACAGTTTTACGCCTGATCACGGCAAGGCGGCGGCCACCGCAGCGTCGGAAGTTCCAGAAGGCTGCATCGGCATCGAAAGCGCTGTGCAGGGCAGTTTGTGGAAAATAACGGTCGCGCAGGGCGATATGGTCAAAGCGGGGGACACGGTCGCGATTGTTGAATCGATGAAGATGGAGATGGCCGTATTGGCCCCCGCGTCGGGGCGGATCAGCGACATACGCGCCACACCGGGGCAGGCCTTGCAGTCGGGGCAAATCGTGGCGGTGCTAACCCCGCTTTAACGCGTCAACATGCGGCAAAGGCGGCGTGGCGTGTCGCGCCGCCTTCAGGGGTGCGAGCGATTGGAAATCCGTTCTGGCACGCCAAATTCGCGGTGACAAATCACCGCTAGGCGCGCGATGCCTTCGCGGATCTGATCGGCTTCGGGGTTGCCAAAGCACAGCCGCATCCGGTTGACGTTTTTGGGGCCATCCACCGTCCATTCGGCACCGGGGTTGATGGCGATCCCTTCCTTTGCAGCTGCCGTCGCCAGTTGCGTGGTATTTACCGCGTCGGGCAGGGTGACCCAGATGAAAATGCCGCCAAGCGGTGCAGTGAATTCCGCCGCAGTGCCGAAATTCTCCTCTAGCGCTTGAACCGTCGTGTCGCATTTCGCCTTGAGCCGCGCGCGCAGGGTCACGAGATGATCGGCAAAGTGATCCTTGCAGAATTCAGCCAGCACCATCTGATCCAACGCGCCCGTGCCCGCATCGGTTTTCAGCGGTAATATCTGGGCAAGCACGGGCCAGTCGGCCATGATGAACCCGATCCGCAGGGCCGGTGCGACGGATTTCGAGAAGGATCCGCAATAGATCACGCGGTTGGCGCGGCCTTCGGACTGTGCCGCCTTGGCATCCATCGCGCGCAAGGCGGGGGGGCGGGCACCGTCCCAAAGCAGATCGGCATAGCAATCATCCTCGAAGATCAGGCAGTCATAGCGCGCGGCCAGATCCAAGAGTTCCTGCCGCCGTGCCACAGGCATCACGCCGCCCGTCGGGTTCTGCACGGTCGGGATGGTATAGATGAACTTGGCGGGCTTTCCTGCCTGTCTCTGCGCCTCAAGGATCTCTTGGAGGTGGGTCATGTCGATCCCGTCCTGATCCAGACGCACCCCCAGATAGGGAACACCCAGTTTCGCCAGCCGCGTCAATGCGCCGCCATATGTGGCTTCTTCTGCCACCACGATTTCACCGGGTTCCAGCAACAGCTGATTGACCAGATCAAGCGCTTGCAGCGACCCTGACGTGATCAGGACTTCATCTGCTGTGTCATTCATTCCGGCACTTTCTTTCATCCAGCCCGCGATGAATTCTCGCAGCGGCAGATAGCCTTGCGGGCCGCTGTTCAGGCCATAGGTTGCCAGCGACGCGCCTTCTTGGGCGATGATGCGGGTTGCGGCATCGGTCAGGGCGGCGACGGGGATGCTGGCGCTGTCATTATGCCCGCCGACAAAATTATACGCCGGAAACGCCTTGAATGGGGCGGCTGCGGGGGCGGGCAGATTGCTGCGAAACAGGACCGAGGCATCAAACGTCATGGGGGTATTCCTTTGGTTTCATTCAAGATCATTGGCGTGCATCTGAAACACACGACCGGGGTTCAACAGGTTCTTGGGGTCCATCGCTTGCTTGAGCGTGCGCATCAGGGCCATTTCAGCCGCGTTGCGGCTTTGGCCCAGATAGGCGCGTTTGAGCGTGCCGATGCCGTGTTCCGCCGAGATTGAGCCACCGACCTCTCCGACCCAGCCATAGACGATCTGCTGGATCTGCTCTTTGGGTTGTGGCCCGTCGGCAAGCGCCTTGGCGACCAGATGCAGGTTACCATCGGCCAGATGGCCCCCAACAAAAAGGCGCACCGCCCCCAAGGCATCGGTCAGCCGGTGCAGCAATTCGTCTTCGATGGTTTTCATATCCGCGATGTTCAGACTGATGTCGAACCCGGCGGCAGGCTGTTGCTTGCCCATCGCCTGCGCCATGCCGTCGCGCACATTCCAGAACGCGTCAATTTCGGCATTCGACCGCGACAGGACGGCATCAACGATCATCCCGTGTTCCAGCGCGTGCCCCAGACAGTTTTCGAATTTTTCGGTGTCGCTGGCCATATCGGATCCCATCATTTCCACCAGCACGTAAAATGCATGCCCCTGTGGAACAGGGGCCTTGATGCCGGGCACATCCGACAGGATTGCCGCATATGTTTTGGCCCAGATCACTTCGAACGCACTTAGATCGGCCCCAAGGCCTGCGCGCATGTGGGTCATGAAATCCGTCACGGCGTCAAAGCTGTCAGCGGCACAAAACGCCACCACCTGCGTCTTGGGTTTGGGATAAAGCCGCAAAGTCGCACGGGTGATCAGGCCCAGGGTGCCCTCGCTGCCGATGAACATCTGCTTGAGGTCATAGCCGGTGTTGTTCTTGATAAAGCCGTTGAGGCTGTTGATGATGGTGCCATCGGCAAGCACGGCTTCGATCCCCAAGGTCAGATCGCGCGTCATGCCATAGCGCACCACCCTGTTGCCGCCTGCGTTTGTCGACAGGTTGCCGCCGATGGTACACGACCCGCGCGACCCCAGATCGACGGGATAGACCATGCCCACCGCATCTGCGGCCTCTTGCACCACCTGCAACGGCGTGCCCGCCTGCACCGTGATGGTACCCGCGTTTGGATCAACCGCCTCGACCTTGTTCATGCGCTCAAGCGAAATCACGACCTCGCCGTGCCGGGGCATCGCGCCCACGACCAACCCGGTCAGCCCGCCCTGAACCACCACGGGTTGGGACGCCTCATGGCAGGCGACCATGATCTGCGACATCTCGTGGGTCGTGGCGGGGCGCAGCACGATGTCGGGCCGCACATCCGCGGCACCGCGTGGGTCGGTGTGATACCCTGCATGGATGTCATCGCCGCGCAAGATCCCCTTGGCCCCAAGGATCGCCAGAAAGGTGTCATACAAGGCCACCGTCATGCCCCCAACCCTGTGTCAGAGATCAGCGTATCAAGTTCGTCCTGCGGCATGCCAGCGCGCAGCGCCGTTTCGCGCAGCTGCTCCAAGGTGCCTGCGTCTACGAAAATGCCGTTTGCTGTGCGGTCTTTCAGGCTGCGGCGTTCGGGATCACCTGGCAGTTGTACCGCGTCAACGCCGGGGGCGGGCGGCGATGCTTTGACCCACGCGGTATAGCGGTCCATGTCGACGCCAAAGGCCTGCGCCATGCCGAACACATCGGGATCAATCAGGATCGCCATCATGTTGTTTGTAATGCTTGACGGCATTTCGCGTTCAGGCAGATAGGCCCCGCCGCCACTGAATGAACCGCCCAGAATATCGCCCAGCAAGGCCAGCCCGAACCCCTTGTGATCGCCAAAGGTCGTCAGCGCACCGCCCGCGTCATCGAACATCACCGACGGGTCGGTGGTCGGGTTGCCTTGGGCATCGATCAGCGACCCTTCGGGCACCTCTTTGCCGCTTAGATGCGCCACACGCGCCTTGCCCATCGCGATTTTGCTGGTGGCCATATCCAAAAGGAACATCGGGGTGTTGTCGGTCGCAGGGATCGCCGTGCAATAGGGGTTGGTGACAAACCGCCCGTCGCTGCCACCAAAGGGGGCCACCAGCGGTCTGGAAGACTGCACATTGGCGTATAGAATGCAGATGAAACCGGCCTCGGCGGCCATGGCCCCCCAATCGCCCAACCGTCCAAGGTGAAAGCTGTTGCGCAAGGACAGTACCGCAAAGTGGTTGGTGCGGGCGCGGGCAATCGCCAGCTCCATCGCCTGTTCCGCCACGATATGGCCAAAACCGCGCTGACCGTCCACCAGCAGAAACGGGCCCTTGTCCTGCACCACGTCGATATTTGCATCGGGGTGCAACGTCCCTGCGATGATACCGTCAACATAGGCGGGGATCATGCCCACGCCATGACTGTCGTGCCCTGTCAGATTGGCGCTGACCAACCGTGTCGCAACCCGACTGGCAGCATCCTTTTGCCCGCCTGCATATGTCAGGATGGAAGTCGCAAGGGCGGTCAGGCGGTCGGCTGGAATCTTCATGTTTTCAGTGCTTTCGTTGGGGTGGGGGCGATCATGGTCAGGGCAGTTTGCGGTAGATTTCGCCGCGTTGGCGGACGGGATCAAGCAAGGCGAAATCATTCGGCCCTTGCGTGTATCCGGTCGGAAAGGGGGGGCGCACGTCGATGTTCAACGCCCGCATGACCCGTGCGTCGCGGTAATAGCATTGCACGGTCAGGGTCTGGATCAGCTCGGCCTGCGCCGGAAAGCCATGCCGGAATTCTGCCGCCACGCCTGCGTCAACGGTCTGGTCCGACAGCCACGCCAGCGCGGTCGCCAGCGTAGCTTGCAGCGCTGCGCCACTGGTCAGGATGTCTGCCAGAATGGCAGGGTCATCCGCACCGGGCTGGCCAAACTGTTGTGACGCCGGGATGATCTGGGCGACAAGGGCACCGAGGGCTGCCTGTTCGTCGGCCGAGAAGGATGCAGGGGACTCAGGGGGCATGGATCAGTCCTTTAGTCGAACAAATTGGCAAGACGGTTCTTCATCTGGTCCGCAATATAAAGGGCCAGTGCCTGCAAGGTGCTGGTCGGATTCGCACCGCCACTGGTGACAAAGATGCTGCCGTCCACGATGAACAGGTTGCGCACGTCATGGGACCGGCCCCATTCATTCACCACTGATTTTGCCGGATCAACGCCCATCCGTGCTGTGCCCAGCAAATGCCAGCCCGCCAGCGGGATTGGGGCAGCGGTCTGGATATGGGTGGCCCCTGCAGATTCCATCGCTTCGGTGCCGCGGGAAATCGCATGGGCCAGCATATTCTTGCTGTTTTCACTTAGGGTATAGTCGATGCGTGGCGCGGGGATGCCGTCGCTGTCGGTCAGGGTCGGGTCTAGCGTGACGCGGTTGTGTTCTTCGGGCAGGTCTTCGCAGATCGCGTAAAGGCTGGTTACCCGATCCTGTAGGCCGCGAAACGCGCTGTGATGATCCGCCCCCCACGGCACCAGCCCCCAGTTCATCCCCGTCAGCGCGGTGGCCACAGGCCCCATCCCGCGCGAGGTTTCAAAGGTATAGCCTCGCACAAACCCACGCGCCGGATCGGTCTCGTAGAATTGCTGGCTCAGGATGCTTTTGTGCGGCCCGTTATGACCGTCCAGCGGATCGTCGAACACGCCCTGGATGCTGGCATAAGGGTGGAACATCAGGTTCTTGCCCACCAGCCCGCTGCTGTTGGCCAACCCGTCGGGAAAGTGTTTCGAGGCCGAATTCAGCAGCAAGCGCGGTGTGCCGATGCCGTTGCTGGCCATGACCACCACATGAGCGGCCTGAAACTGTTCATCCCCGTTGGCATCGAAATAGATTACGCCGGTCGCCATGCCCTGATCGTCCACGGTGATTTCGCGCACACGACAGCGGGTGCGCAGTTCGACCCCTTTGCGCAGGGCATGGGGCCAATAGGTCAGATCAACCGACCCCTTGGCCCCTTGGGCACAGCCGCTGATGCAGGCCCCTAGATTGATGCATTTTGCGCGCCCGTCATAATCTTGGGTGGCGATTGCCATATCGCAGGGCCACCAGTGCCAGCCGCGCGCGTTGAATGCCGATGCCAGCCTGCGCCCCGATTTGCCCATTGCCACAGGCGGCATCGGCGGTGTTTTCCCCGCAGGATAGGCCGTGTCCCCCGCAAGCCCCGAAACCCCCATCATCCGGTCATTCTCGGCGAAAAACGGTTCCAGCGTGTCATAATCCACCGGCCAGTCGTCCGCCACGCCGTCCAGCGTGCGCACCCGGAAATCAGACGGGTGCAGGCGCGGGAAATGCGCTGCGTATAATACAGTGCCGCCGCCCACGCCGTTAAAGTTCGTCACCTTGATCGGAGAGGCATCATCATTGATCGGGTAATCCGCAGGCAGGCGTCGCTGGTTGGGGCTAAGCGCGAAATCGGACATGCGCCGCGCCTCCCAATCGCGGCCGGTGGTGGGAAATGTCTGCTGGTCTGGCGTGCCACCTTGTTCAAGGCACAGGATATGCATGCGGGTATCGGCGAGGCTCCAGGCCATTGCGGCACCAGAAGCACCTGCGCCGATGATCAGCACATCAACCGGATCATCTGTCATTGGACCTCCCTTCCCGCTGCGTGAAACGTTGTTGGCACTGTGGCAAGGCGGCGGGCAAACTGTCAAAGTATTTAGGGGCCATCAGGGGCGCAATTCCGCTTGGGCCGTAGCGTCACATGCGGGCGTCTTGATAGACCGATGCCCAAAGTTACCCTAGCCTTGGGGGCGGGGGCTGCACAGAAAACGGGCTTTGCTGTGCCAAAGACCGGGTTCACAAGGGGGAGATACGATATGTCGGATGCTTGGGTCGGTGATTTTGATCACACATCCAGCCGTGAGGCTTTTGAAATGCGCGCCGCCAAAGGGGCTGCGGCCCTTGGCGCGATTGGTGCGGGGGCCGATGTGCCTGTCGCTGTCATCCTGCGCAACGATCTGGCACAGCTTGAAATCATGCGCGCTGCGGCCTTGGCCGGGACGGTGATTGTGGCGCAGAACTGGCATGCCGCCGCCGATGAGGTCGCAGCCATTTGCGACGACAGTGGCGCGCAGTTTGTGATCATCCACCGCGATCTGATCGAAGCTGTGCGCCCTGCGCTGGCCGGTCGGACGGTGATTGCCGTGACACCGGATGCAGCGCTGTGTGAGGCATACGGGATTGATGCCGCTGCTGCGGGCAGCGACCCCGACACACCGGAATGGGACGCCTTGGTTGAAGCCCAACAGCCCATCGAGGCCCGCGAGATGATGCGCCCTTTGATGCGCTATACGTCGGGGTCTACCGGAAAGCCCAAAGGGGTGCGCCGGCTTGGCGGTGGCCCGCGCAAGGATTTCGAAGATGTCTTGCGGCGTATCGGGACAGAGATGCTGCAACTGAAACCCGGATCGCGGTTTTTCACGGCCGCCCCGATCTATCATTCAGCGCCCTCTACGTTGACCTCTGCCGCGCTTGTCACACCCGAGGTTTCGACGTTTGTCGCCCCGAAGTTTGAGCCGGAGACGTTTTTGGCAACACTTCAGGCGCAGCGGATCACCCATATCTATCTGGTGCCTACCATGATGAGCCGGATGTTGAAGCTGCCCGACGCGGTCAAGGCACGCTATGATCTGTCCTCGGTCGAATTTTGCGTCTCGACGGGCTCACCTTGGCCGCATGATTTGAAGGTCGCGATGATCGACTGGTGGGGGCCTGTATTTTGGGAAAGCTATGGCGCGACCGAGATCGGGTTCATGACGATGGTGTCGTCCCAAGACGCACTGGCCAAGCCGGGGACAGCAGGGCAGATGCAGATGGGTGGCACGGTGTTGATCCTTGATCCGGACGGCAATGAACTGCCAACGGGGCAGGTGGGCGAAATCTATGCGCGGATGGATGCCTTTGGCGGGTTTGACTATTCCAACGATCCCGAAAGCCGCAGGTCGGCTGAAAAGCACGGCCACTTTTCGGTGGGTGATCTGGGGTCGGTCGATGCAGACGGGTTCCTGTTCATCACCGACCGTAAAAAGGACATGATCATTTCGGGCGGGGCGAATATCTTTCCCGCCGAGATCGAAGCGGTATTGATGCGCGCGCCGTTTATCCGCGATGTGGCCGTCTTTGGCGCGCCACACCCCGAATTCGGGGAACAGATCGTGGCAGCTCTTGAACCCGCCGAGGGGTGGACACCCGACACGCAAGAGGTGCTGGATTTTCTGGATGGCAAGCTGGCCCGCTTCAAACACCCGCGAATTGTGGATTTTCACGCCGCCCTGCCGCGCGAAGACAGCGGCAAGATTTTCAAGCCAAGGCTGCGCGCACCGTATTGGGAGGGGGCGGGTCGCAAGATTTAAGTCGATGTAAACGCGTCGGTGCAGTGATACCGCAGGCTGGCTGCTGCAACGCTGTATTCCGATCTTGAGGATCAGCGGGCGCTGGGCCATTTGGCGTTCCCTTTGGGGAAAAGGGGAACAGACGTAGGTGCATGAAACACCACCGCGTCAAAGACGATACCGGCACCCGAACGATCAAGTTCAGGTGCCGGTACCACGGTTCTAGGCTTGGGCGGCAATCGCTATTTTTCGGTCGCGAAGGTGCCTGTGAACAGCACGCCGCCGACAGTCCCGTCAGCGATGCCCGCGATGGCACCTACCGGATCGCCTGCGTTGGCGACAAAGTCGCCTTCCATGCCGATCGTGGTGGCATAGGTTGTGCCGCCATTCGTCAGGTTGCCCGCAACCGTTGTGGACATCTGCGGAAGGCCGACCGGTGGGTTGGGAGAAATAACGCCCGTACCAGACAGCGTCCCGGCATAAGCCCCGGCTGTTTCATGCACGAAACCGGTTGCCGTGCTGCTGGTGGTCTGCGCGGTAAAGTCGGTGTCGATGCTGACTTCACCGACAAGGTTGCTGCCCGCGACGTTCCCCGCAACATAGCCGGTATAGGTCGCATCGGCGGCAGAACGTACGTCGGCCGCGGTCGCCTTGGTTGTGGTGGCAAGCAGTCTGCCGGACGTATCGGTATACTTGGCCTGCATGGCCGCGGCGTCAGTGCTGAGTGTTGCATACGAGACCGTGGGCAGGGCTGTTGATGAACCGTTACACCCGGTAAGCAGCCCGCCGATTGCACAGATCGCCGTCAGTTTTACAAAATTTTCCATTATGAGCCTTTCTTTTTTCGTATTGAGATTGAATTAAACCAGCAATGCTGCATCCGGGATAAAGTCGTCGACGGTCAGATCCGCGATATCGACATTGCGCAGGATCATCATGTCTTCGCCCGCACCGATCAGAACGTCAGTGTCGCGGTAGGCATCAAGGGTAACATCCTCGAAGGCGATGCCTTTGAGTTGGATCAGGTCTACACCGTCTTCAAAATCGTAGACGAAGTCCAAACCCTGACCGCTGGCAAACACAAAGTTATCCGCATCCGCGCCGCCATACAGGCGGTCCAGACCGGTGCCACCTTCAAGAACGTCAGCGCCGTTCAAACCATAGAGGTAATCATCGCCGCCCATGCCGTAGATGCTGTCATCCGCAAGGGTGCCGACCAGTGTTTCAGACGCCGATGTCCCGATGATCACGCTTGGTTCATCCGGATCGGTACCCCCTGTCACACCGTCGCCGGGGTTGGTGACAAGAAAGCTGTCCAGCAGGCTTAGCCCTTCGCCGGGATCAAACGCGTCCCCCATGCCCAAGGCCGCCGCAACACCCGTCAGGGTCGCGACAAGTTCCCCACCGACCGACACCGTCAAGTCGTCCCCGTCAACGCCTTGCGTGATCAGGCTATAGGCTTCGACAACATCGGGATTGAAATCTTCAAGAGCATCAAAACCAATCAAGCCAAGCTTGTCTTTGCCAACTTCGAAATCAGAGACGGTGCTTTGTGTGATCACGTCGCTGACGGATGTGCCATAAGACAAAACAAACAGATCCGCACCGGCACCCCCAGTGAACGTGTTGTTACCAACCCCTACCAGATAGTCGTCGCCTTCGCCGCCAACAACGTCTTCGCCTTCGCCGTAAACATCAATTTCTTCATAACTGACAACGAGTTCGGCGCTGTAGATGGTCGTCGGCTTGATGTCGCCTTTGATGTAGAAAGCCACATCCAGATCTTCGGTCAGGTTAAGCCCGTTTGCGGTAACCGTACCGGAATTATCCTGCCATCCAGCGCTGAGCGACAAAGGCGCGATCTGGGTTGCCCAATCCAGCATATTGATAACGGTCTGGGTTTCGGCACCAACGACATATTTTTCTTCGCCGTTTTGAACAGGGGGTTCGTCACTTGGGTCCAACGGGATGGTGACACTTGGCAAGTCCTGACCGTATTTGTCAGTCTTCAGACGCCAGCGTGGGCCGGTGATGTATTCGGTCCCGTCGGCGTTCAATTCGGGCTCGAACGGTTCGCGGTCCATTGTGGTGTACCACGCGTTGGTAAAGCCGCCCTCAAGGTCGCTCGACATTGCGCCAAGTTCATTCAGCAACGATCCTTCGGCGGCTTCTGCCAATGCTGAATCGCGCAAGATCGTTCCTGCGGCATAGAGGGTTCCGTCGCCCGCATAATAATCGTCGGTCGTGGCCCAAACGGTTCGGCCGGCCTCGTCATTGTAGTTCTCGATCACCTCGTAGGTGGGCAGCTGGCCAATGGCGGATTCGTTTTCGAAATCTTCGGGGCGAATTTGGTCGTTGGGGTTGTTGGTGATCTCGTGATGCACCACCAGTTCAGCGTCTGTGATCTGAAACAGCTTTTTCAGCGATGTGTATTCATCCAGCTCTTTCCATTCATCCGGCGTGTCCAGATGGGTTTCAAGCCGCACATCGTTGGGCCGTTTGATCGTGTTGCCCCAGCGATACAGCAGTTTGCCATCGTCTTTCATCGTCACCGAATAGTCGTCACCATAGGCGATATCGTAGCTGATCGTGCTTTCGTTCGGGTTCAGCAAATCTTTGATGTCAACAACGCCATCAAGGTTCTTGTCCTCGATCACGACGGGCGCGCCTTCGAATGTTGCGGTGCCGTTGATCAGATCCGCCACGCGCTGGCCGTTCAATGCCGGATCAAGGCTGAGCAGGACCAAGTCATCATCCAGTTGATACACGGCATCGGGGTCGCCTGGAAAAGCTTGGTCAGAAAGAACCTGTTGCATGACCACATAGTGTTCGGTCGATGCTTTCACCGTGTTGCCGCCAATACCGGCAAGCCAAGTGCCCAAGGTGGCCGGTGTCTTGAAAAAATCTGTCGGCGCATCCGAGACGACCAAACCGATCTGTTCCCCGGCCTCGGTTACGTCACCAACCCACCCTTCGGAGAAGACGCCATCGATCTCTTTTTCAACGGCACCGTCAAAATCGGTCACTTCGAATCCGAATTCGCTGTCGATGGGATAAAGCGTGACACCCTCTTTGGTCACCTTGGTGCCACTGTCGCCGCTGAAGTCGATGACCCCGCCGTCTGCCCCTTGGGTAACGCCGCTGAACGTGCCTGTGACATCGGCTGTGCTAAAGACATGGGTGGACGTGAAATCCGGAACTGTGTTCAGCGCCTCGTCGAAGTCTAACACACCCGTTGCGTCTATTTTTTTGGCCATCGTTTGGATCTCCCTTTTTTGATCAAGTCTGGCTGTCTGTGGATCGCGAAAACGTGCGATACATTCAGACTTGTTAATCTGTGAATGCGGTCAGGAATTGATCTGGATCAATCGTTACAACGCCTAACTGACTACCAACAAAGGAGAATAGGGCGGCGGTCATGCTGTCCTGAAAGGGGATGGATGCTCCTTGTTGGGGGAGTTGACTGATAGGTCCGTTCCCACGGTCTTTGCAGGTTGAGAGTTGGATGTTGGACGGAACGATTGTTTTATCGGTGTGCAGGCAGGTTGCCTTTGCGGGGGGGCGTGTTTTTGCGCGGGCGTTGTTTCTGGCGCTTGTGATCTGCGGGGCCGGTGACGCATTCGCCCAGGCATCCTCTGACAGGCAGTTATCCCCTGACAGACAGGTGTTCGATATGATCAACGCCGGTCGTTTTGAGGCCGCGCAGGATCTGCTGGACACGCAAAGCCCAAGCAAAGCGGACAGGCTGTTTTTCTCGGGCCGGGTGCTCAAGGTCCAAGGGCATTTGCCGGAGGCCATCGACACCTTCAGGCAGGTTCTGGTCCTTGATCCGCAATATATCAAAGCACGGCGGGAACTGGGTCATACGATGCTGTTGGCAGGCCAATACGACGTCGCCGAATTTCAGTTTGATGAATTGTTGCGGATTGATTCCAACACCGAAGAGCACCCTGCCTACGAACATTTTCTGAATATCATCGGACAGAATAAACCTTTGGGGTTTAATGCTTTTGTGGCGCTGGTGCCGTCGACGAACATCAACCGTGGAACGACAAACGCTACATTCGACACCGCAAACGGGGTCTATGTGATCAACGCCACATCCAAGGCCAGTTCAGGCGTCGGCAAGCAAATGGGTTTTTCTGGCTTTGCCCGGCGCAATCTGTCCCCGACAAGCCGCGCCACCCTTGCCTATAGCGTTGAGGGCACCCGCTATAATGACTCGATCTACAACTATGTCACCGGAACGGTTTCGCTTTCTTATGAAAAACGTCTTGAAAGCGGGCACTGGTCCATCTCCCCGTATTTGCGGGTCATGCAGCGCAAAGATCAGGCGGATTATACTGCTTTGGGTCTTCGTTTTGATACCCTTCGACGGGTCAGCTCTAAGAACCACATCAAACTTTCGCTCGGTCACGAAGCCCGCCGGTATCCGGACCAGACCTATAACGATGGCGGATACACCACAGCGGTGATCAGTGCCGGTCGCCAGATTACTCCGGCTTTTTCGACCACGGGCGGTCTCGCACTCGAGAGAGGCAATCCGCAGGCGGCCCATCTGCAATATCTCGGCTACCGCATTTTCGCCGGTGTCTCCAAATCCTGGGCTGGGGGGCTGAACACAGGCGTCGGCCTAAGCCTCGGCGCGCGCAAATTCAGCGGTGATTTCCCGCTGACGACCACGCCGCGCAGCGACAGGTTCGCGGGCATCAACTTCACCGTTTCCAACGCACGTTTCCGGATCAAAGGGTTCTCTCCGCGTCTTGCGTGTTCCTACACCGTCAACACGTCGAATGTCGCGTTTTACGATTATGACACCACCGAATGCCAAGCGACCATTTCCAAGAATTTTTAGAGGTTTCCCATGACAAACAAGACAATCGGGCTTGCTGAATTGAAAAAGGCCAGACGAGGCGGGAACAAGCTGTTGAGCGCGGTCTTTTTGTTCAGTGTTTTCGTGAATATCCTGATGCTGACGGGGCCGCTGTTCATGTTGCAGGTCTATGACCGCGTGCTTGGGTCGCGCTCCGAAGAAACGCTGGTCGCGTTGTTCGCACTTGTGGTCGTGCTGTATGGGCTATTGGGCATCCTTGATTTTGCGCGCAGCAGAATTCTTGCCCGCTATGGGGCACGGTTTCAAACCGAACTGGATGACAGGGTGTTTGATGCGGTCCTGAAACAGGCGTTGATCCCGTCAAAGCGGGGCAGCCCCAGCAGCGGGCAGCGCGATCTTGAGACCGTGCAATCGCTTTTTACCTCGCCGGTTATGATTGCGCTGTTTGATGCGCCTTGGACACCGTTGTTTATCTTTGCGATTTTCATCTTCCACCCTTGGTTGGGCATTCTGGCCCTCGTTGGGGGTGGGCTTTTGATTGTGATTGCGCTGCTTAATAACTGGCTGACGCGCAGAAAGACCCTCGAGGCACAGGCGACGGCGCTTCAGGCGGCCAGTCTTGCAGAACAAGCGCGCCGGTCTGCGGAATCCGTGCGGTCCCAAGGGATGAATGCAGCTATTTCCGAACGCTGGCATGGCATGCGCGACGCAGCACTTGAGCAAAGCATGAAGGCCAGCGACTGGACGGGGTCATTTGCCGCGCTGACCAAATCCTTTCGGCTGCTTTTGCAATCTGCGGTCTTGGCGCTTGGGGCCTATCTGGTGTTGAAAGGCGAGGTTACCGCCGGTGCGATGATCGCCAGTTCGATCCTTTTGGGGCGCGCCCTTGCCCCTATTGAACAGTCCATCGGGCAATGGGCACTGGTGCAACGTGCGATCGGGGCGTGGCGGTCGCTGCGCCAACTGCTTGAAACAACGCCGGTTGATCCGGACACGATTGACCTGCCGTGCCCTGCGGCGGACCTGTCTGTGAAAGGGGTGTCGGTCTTTGCGCCGGGGGCCAAAAAGCTGACCCTGTCAAATATCAACTTTTCCCTATCGCCGGGGCAGGTTCTGGGCGTGATCGGCAAAAGCGGTTCGGGCAAGTCCACCATGGCAAAGACCCTGATGGGACTAATCCCTGTCGCCGCAGGCGAGGTTAGGCTGGGCGGGGCCACGATTGATCAATATGATCCGGATGCGCTGGCGCGTTTCGTCGGGTATCTTCCGCAGAATGTGTCGCTGTTTTCCGGCACCGTGGCCGAAAACATCGCGCGCATGTCAACCGAACCGGATGATGCAAAAGTCGTCGAAGCCGCCAAACGTGCTAATGCCCACGAAATGATACTGTCTTTGCCAGAAGGGTATAATACGGTTGTTCAAGGCGATGACAGCCAGATGTCGGGCGGCCAACGGCAACGCATCGCTTTGGCGCGCGCGCTTTACGGTGATCCGGTCCTGTTGATTCTGGATGAGCCGAATTCGGCGTTGGACAATGACGGATCTCTGGCCCTGAACCGTGCCGTGCGGGAATTCAAGGCGTCGGACCGTGCCGTGATCATCATGACCCACAGGCCAACGGCGATTTCCGAATGCGACCGGCTTTTGGTGATCGAAGCAGGCCGTATCATCGCTGAGGGCCCGCGGGACGAAGTGATGAAGACCATGGTGACCAACGTCAGAAGTATCAAGCAGACCATTGCAAAGGCAGAAACATCATGAGCCGTCAAAAACGCATCAAACGTAAATGGAAAGCGACATTTCCAATGGCAGTCGGATTCATGGCCCTCGCGGTGCTGGTATTGGCCGTCGGGATTTGGGGCATCCAGTCAAAGATCGCGGGGGCGATTATCGCCACGGGTGTTGTCCAGGTCGAATCCAACCGGCAGGTCGTGCAGCACCCCAAGGGCGGTGTCGTCGGGGAAATTCTGGTTCAGGACGGTGATATGGTCCGGGCGGGCGATGTGTTGCTTCGGCTCGATACGTCGCTTGAACGTGCGGAACTGGCGATCATCGAAGGGCAGCTTTTTGAAATCCTTGCACGCAAGGCACGCCTTGAGGCAGAGCGCGACGGGCTGGATGCCCTCGTCATATCCGACAACCTGCGTCACGCTTTGGCCGATGATCCTGCTGTCCAATCGTTGATCGACGGCCAGCAACGCCTGTTCGAGGCGCGCGCGATCACCTTGCAACAGAAGTCCGAACAGATATCAGAGCAAATTCACCAGACGGAAAACCAGATCAAAGGTGCGACGGCCCAATTGGCCGCGCTCGAGACGCAAAGAACCCTGATCAAGGACGAATTGACCGACAGTGAAACCCTGTTCGAGAAAGGCCTGTCCCCTGCGGCGCGGGTATCTTCTTTGCGGCGCGAAGAGGCGCGCCTGAATGGTGAAATCGGCAGCCTGAACGCGACTGTTGCACAAATGCGCGACCGCATCGCCGCGTTGAATATTGAAAAAATTTCACTGACCTCGGGCATCCGGGAAGAAGCCATCACGACCCTGCGCGACCTACAGTTCAGCGAAACTGAGCTGTCCCAGCGACGGTTGAGTTCAAAAGAAACCCTTGCGCGTATGGCAATCCGGTCACCGGTCAGCGGGATCATTTATGGGTCGACGATCTTTGCGCTGCAATCGGTCGTGTCCGCCGCCGAACCTGTCATGTTTGTAATCCCGCAAGACAGATCATTGGTGATCTCGGCAGCCATCGACGCGATCCATGTCGATCAGGTGCATGTCGGGCAAATTGCGGATCTCCGCTTTGCGGCGTTTGATCAAAGAATGACCCCCTCAATCTCGGGGCTGGTGACCAAACTGTCGGCTGACGCGTTTCGCGACGAGGTGACAGGCCAGTCCTTTTACCGGGTCGAACTGATCCCCGAAACCGGAGAGTTGGCCAAGCTGGAAGGGCAGATTTTGTTGCCCGGAATGCCGGTAGAGGCGTTTATCAAGACCGGCGACCGCTCACCGCTGAGCTATCTGGCAAAACCGCTTACCGTCTACTTTAACCGTGCCTTTCGCGAAAGCTAGGCGGCTGCCTGCACACGTAACGAGAGCCTCGGCACTGTCCAAGACAGGTCGTGGCACAAAGCTAGACGCTCTTTCGACGGATGCTGTTTTTGACTTAAAAAATGCACCTTTGATTTTCTAGGGTCAAAGTTTTCTCTCAAGCTGCATGTGTGATCTTAAATCAGATCATGCATTGGCGATCGTCACGCAGGCATTCGGGCCTCGACGAAAGAAACCTTGTGTTGCTGCGTCGGGGTTTTTTGGGAAATCCATGGCCAGGAATTTTGATATCGGTTTTTTCTAGTCTCGATCTGGCACGTATCAGGTGCCGTCAGAGCCTTTGCTCCTAGGGACGATGTCCGCACTCGAGACCGTCAATGAAGGCAGCGCAATTCCGTTAGATTTCACACCACTCCTGCGCGATCTGGCACGTGATATGGGCGTGGCCTTGATCCTGATCACCCATAACATGAGCGTGGTTGCCGAAATGGTCGACTGGGTGCCAAGTATGGGGCAGGGACGCGACAGCATGGTCGACATCTGGTGTCGGTCAGAGATCTATGTGTGACCTTTGATCTGCGCGGTGCCATTCTGGACCGCGTGCAGGCGCGGGTCCAAGCGTCTGAAGAGATCGAATTCGGCATCACACGGGCGAACCTTTTCCTTGGTCGGCGAAAGGGGGGGGTGGTAAATCGACGGTGGCGCGGGCGTTGACCGGCCTTGCGCCACATCAGCGCGTGATCCGGTTCGCGGGCAGATATATTTGCCCGGATCGGGAACCCCCTGCGGGGCTGGGGCGTATGTTAGCATGAAAATCAAACATCACATGACCCGCCTTGGTGTCTCAGCGTTTTTCCTGCTGGGCTTTTTATCTCACGCCTCAGCTGAGACCGTCGGGAATGTAGATGTCGACTGGCTGGGGAACGATATCGTGGTCGAGGCGGTCGCCGACCCGAAAGTCAAAGGCGTCACCTGTCATCTTGCATATTTTGAGCGGGGCATTATCGATCGGCTTCAAAAAGGAAACTGGTTCGAAGACCCGTCCAATTCGTCCATTTCGTGCCGCCAGACCGGCCCCATCGAAATCGGCGATATCAACCGCGACGACGAAGGTGAGACCGTGTTTTCAGAACGTCGTTCCGTGATTTTCAAGACGTTGAAAGTAAAGCGGATCTTTGATGAGGCGAACCAGACGCTGATCTACATCAGTCATGCCCGCGATGTGCAAAACGGCTCTGCTAAAATGTCGATGTCTACTGTGCCTCTCTATAAGCCGACAAATTAACGCGACACGGGTAATTCAGCCCGGGCTGCTGCCTTCGGTCACAGCCCCTTTGCGTTTGGTGTTGTTGTTTCGGGGCCAATCAACAATATAGCCAAATCTGAACGAAGCAGGTCTGATTTGGGCAATCAAACGACGATAAATCACAGCGACGTGGGACCGCCTACGCGGGTGCACGGTCATTTTGGTGAATGGATCCAAGGGCGTTTGGGGCCAGATGGCCCCGTCGTATTGGTGACGATGACCTGTGATGTCCTTTTTGTTGAAGCGACATTTGAACCGGCGGTGACACTTGGGTTAACCCACGCAGGGCAAGCGGCAATCACGCGGGATCAATTGCGCAGCTTGCTTTCCGGCAGCGGTAGACCGGTCAGCGGGAATTTTCACGTAACAGGGAACGTACCGCTGGGTGTTGGCGCGGGGGCATCGACAGCGTGGCTGGTCAGTTTGGCGCGTGCTGCCGGAGTTGCCGAAAACGATATAGCCGCCGCATGCCTGCGGGTTGAAAAAGCAACTGATCCTTTGATGTTGCAAAAGGCCGACCGCGTTCTGTGGTCATCCCGAAGCGCGGAAGTTTCTGCGCAGTTCAGCGCGCCCCCAAGATGCGAGATTGTCGGGGGATATTTTGGAGATCCGATAAAGACCAATGCCGGTGACACCTGTTTCGCGGATATTTCTGATTTGATAGGCGCTTGGCAAGAGGCCACGCATCGGGGCGACCTTGCGGCGCTCGCGGGCCTCGCGTCAGAGGCCGCAGATCGCACAACACGGTTGCGCGGCCCCAAGGGCGATCCGACTGCGGCAGTTGCAAAACGCCTTGGTGCGTTGGGATATGCGCGGGCGCACACCGGATCGGCGCGCGCGTTGATCTTTCCGCCAGAAGCGGCCCCTTTTGACGCCGAGAATGTGCTTGAACAGGCAGGTATTACCGGTGCGTTCCGGTTCTTTACAGGATCAGGGTCTTGATGTTTGCGGCCGCACTTCTGATAGGGTTCGGGATCGAAGCTTTGGTGGCGTGGCCCGCAGGTCTGTTCCGCCATTTCGGTCATCCCGTCACATGGATCGGCCATGCGATCCGCCTGTGCGAAGCACGGTTGAATGATCCTGAACGCTCTCCTTTTGTGCTGCACATCCTAGGTGCGGCGACTGTTTTGATTATCTTGATTGTCACGGTGGTGCCCGCATTGGTGGTCAGTGCCCTTGTGCCTGCGGGATGGGCAGGCGTTCTGATCGGCGGGGTTCTGGCGTGGCCGTTCCTTGCTGCCCGGTCCTTGTATGATCATGTGGTTGCTGTCGCGCGGCCATTGGTGCAGGGCGACACGGAAGCCGCACGGCAGGCGGTTTCAATGATCATCGGGCGCAATCCGGATACATTGGACGCTGCCGGTATCGCACGGGCATCCTTGGAAAGCCTTGCTGAAAACGCCTCTGACGGGATCGTGGCACCGGTATTTTGGGGCGTGATTTTGGGCCTGCCGGGGCTGGTGGGCTACAAGGCAATCAACACGATGGATTCTATGATCGGGCATAAATCGGCACGTTACGCGCATTTCGGGATGGTCGCTGCACGGCTTGATGACGTTGTGAACCTGATCCCTGCACGGCTGACGGGGGTGTTGTTTGCGCTGGTGTCCGGTCGCATGTTGCGCAGCTTTGCCGTGATGCTGCGCGATGCGCGGTACCACCGATCGCCCAACGCAGGCTGGCCCGAAGCCGCGATGGCCGGTGCGCTGGATCTGCGGCTTTCGGGGCCGCGCATCTATGGCAGTCAGATCGCGGATGAACCGTGGCTGAACGCGGGGGCACGCGATGCCACGGGCCCGGACCTCACGCGGGGGCTTGCGCTTTATGTGCGGGCCATGGTCGTACTGTGTCTGATTTTGGCGCTTGTCGCACTTGTTTGAGGGACGTTGAATGCAAGACCACGGTGGCAATATCGGGCGGGCGATCGCCGAATTTGGCGGTGATTTATCTGACTGGGTCGACCTGTCTACAGGGATCAATGGAGCCCCATATCCAGTGGGCCAAGTCCCTGAGGCGGCCTGGTCAAGGTTGCCTGACCGCGAGGGTTTGCGCGCCCTTGAGCGTGCGGCGCAGTCTGCCTACGGGACGACGCTAGATGCTGTTGCCGTGGCGGGCGCGCAGGCAGCGATCCAGCTGGTGCCCCGTTTGATGCCGGCAGGGCAAGCGGCTGTTTTGGCCCCTACCTATAATGAACACGCCGCGACGCTGCGATCTGCGGGCTGGCAGGTCCGCGAGGCTGCGACCCTTGATGCGCTTGAGGGCAGTGGCATTGCGGTGGTCGTGAACCCGAATAATCCCGACGGAAAGTCCTATGCGCCGGATGCGTTGGCGGCGCTGGCCGAAAAGGTCGGCATCTTGATTGTCGATGAAAGCTTTATTGACCCCGCACCACATCTTTCAGTGACCACTTGTTCACACGGCGTACCTGAAAATGTGATTGTTCTGCGGTCCTTTGGCAAATTCTACGGTCTGGCCGGTCTGCGCCTTGGTTTTGTGCTGGCGGCACCTGCGCTGGCTGGTCAGGTGCGTGATATGGTCGGCCCGTGGCCTGTGTCCGGCATGGCAATCGACGTGGCGGCACGGGCCTTGGGGGATGCGCAATGGGCGCAACAGACACGGGAAAACCTGTTGCGCGACACGGCCCGGCTGGATGATCTGGCCCGGGGCGCGGGCTGGGACCTTGTCGGGGGCACGCCGTTGTTTCGAACCTATGCCACGCCCGATGCGGGCAAGGTTCAACGACAGATCGCGACGCACAGGATCTGGACACGGATTTTCCCCTATTCCCACAAATGGATACGGCTGGGACTTCCTGCCCAGGAAAATGACTGGTCAAGGCTGAGTATTGCACTTCGTCCATGATAGGTTAATTTTCTGTGTTGGGCCTATTGACACAAATCGCAGCCGATGATCTTTAACTGGTGTTCTTGGTCCATTTGCCCGCTGTTTTGGGCGTTTGGTTAAAAGGGAACGTGGTGACCTGGAAACAGGAACTCCACGACTGCCCCCGCAACTGTGAGCGGCGAGCGAAGCTGAATATGCCACTGCCGGATTTCCGGTTGGGAAGGCCAGCCAAGCGTCGACCCGTAAGTCAGGAGACCTGCCAAGAGTGAACACCCGGTTCGGGCGCGGGGCGCACCAGGACGGCGGAAGTTTCCGCAGAGGTGTCGTTCACCATCTGCGGGCGGCTTATCCCCACCCCAGGTAAAAATTGTGTTTTGACCGGTTAATGACCGGGACTCTGGCTTGGAATATCCATATGAAAAATACCCTGATGCGGACATTGCTGTGTTCTGCCGCCTTTTCGCCATCGCTGGCGCAGGCGCAATCCGAAACCACTTTCGATCTTGCGCCGATCCTTGTCTACGGTGGCCTTTTGCCCACCACACCGGAGGCGACCGGTGCGACGATCGACGTGCTGGACAGCGAAGATCTTAAAGAAGGCGGGGCCAGTGTGGCCGATGCGCTTGCTGTTTTACCCGGCGTATCGCTCAGCGCGAATGGCGGGCTGGGCACGCGATCTTCGATCCGTGTCAGGGGCCTTGATGGGACCTATCTTGGGGTGCGCGTTGACGGCATCGAAGTCACGGACCCGTCAAGCACGCAGACCAGCTTTAACTTTGGCACGCTGACCTCGGGCACGCTGGACCGTGTCACCCTGATCAAGGGGACACAATCCGCGCTTTACGGGTCTGATGCGATTGCGGGTGTGATCGACATCCAGACATGGCGGCCAACACGCGACGGCGCATCGGGCCGCACAACGCTGGAATACGGCAGCTATAACACGCGCACGGCAACCAGCAGCGTCGGGTTTCGGGACGACCGGATCGAACTTGCCTTTAGCCTGAGCCGCGTCGTCACAGATGGTTTCTCGGCGCGTTCGTCAGATACCGAAGACGACGGTTTCGACCAAAGCGCGGCCAATGTATTTGCAGCTTACCAACTGACAGACGCGGTGCGGGTCGGGGTTGCAGGGCTGTGGTCTGACGGCACGTCGGAATTCGACCGCTCATCCAGCAATTCGACCGGCAGCACCGAAGAGGTCCGGTCGGGGTTGCGTGTGTTTACCGAAGTATCCCAAGGCGCATGGGAGCATGAATTCTCGGTCTCCGGTTTCCGGAGCGACCGGTTTGACGCGGATGGATTTACCAAAGAGTTTATCGGAGAGCGGCTGAAGGCCGAGTATGTGGGGCAGGTCGAACTGACGTCTGCGACGGCCCTTGCCTTTGGCATCGACTGGACCGAAGAGCGCGCGTCGCTGGATGGCACGGAATTCGAGGCCTCGAATACGGCGGCATTCGCTGAAATCAAACATGCGCCCCGCGACGATCTGGAGCTGTCGGCCAACCTGCGCTACGATGACTTCTCGGATTTTGACGGCCAGTTTTCCGGACGCGCGGCGCTGGCGTGGAATGCCACGGACGCGACAACTGTTCGGACGTCTTTCGGCACCGGCTACCGGGCACCGTCGCTTTATGAGCGGTTTGGCCCCTATTCGGGTCCTGATCTGGCCCCCGAAACCAGCCGCAGTTTTGATCTTGGGGTCGAACACCGGATTGGCGAAACCGCAATGCTGCGGGCGACGGCGTTTTATATCGAAATCGACAACCTGATCCAGTATAGCACGACCACATCCAGCTATGCGCAGGTGCCCGGCACGACAGCGTCCAAAGGGCTTGAGCTATCGGGAAGCTACAGTTTTTCCGACCGCCTCAGCTTTACCGGGAACTATACCTATACGCTTGCCAAGAACGACGGTGTGCGGCTGGCGCGTGTTCCGCGTCACGAACTGTCTATGGCCGCAGATTTCGACGTGACCGACAGGCTGTCGTCGTCATTGCGCGTCACGCATGTTGCTGACGTGCTCGACGGGTTTGGCACGCTGACGCCGCTTGCCGACTATACCGTGGTTGATCTTTCGGCGCAGTATGACCTGACCGACCGGACCAATGCCTATGTGTCACTGCGCAACCTGACGGATGAAACATACGAAACGGTCCGGGGCTACAACACGTCGGGAAGGGCGCTTTATGTCGGTATTCAGGCCGATTTCTGATCTTGCACAGCTGATATTGCTGGTGGGAAGTCTGTCAGTTGGGGCGCTTGCGGCCCAGGCGGCAGACCTTCCGCGGGTGGTGTCGATGAACTTGTGTACGGATCAGCTGGTGCTGTTGTTGGCCGATCCTGAACAGATCGTGTCGCTAAGCCGCCTCGCAACGGATGCCAGATCGTCATCACTGGCAGAGCAGGCCAAAGCATATCCGCAGAATTCCGGCGGGGCCGAGGAAATATTCCTGTCTGCGCCAGATATCTTGTTGGCGGGCACCTATTCCGACAAGACGACGCTGGCGATCTTGCGCGGGCTTGGGCTGCGGGTAGAGCAGTTTCCAATCACCAGCGCGCTTGATCAAATTCCTCAGCAGATCAGGCAGATGGGTGAGATACTGCAACAGCAAAGCAAAGCGGACGCACGGGCGGCTGAGGTCGAGACCTATCTTGCCAATGTTGCCGTACCCGACAGCACGGCCCCTGTGGCCGCGTTTTACTATCCCAACGGATATTCCCTTGGGGCCAATACCTTGGGGCATGATATCATCAGCGCCGCTGGCTTTCGAAATCTTACGAAAGAACTGGGCATGACGGGCAGCGGCACTCTGGATCTTGAGCAGTTGGTGGTGCAAGCCCCTGATGTTCTGATCGCATCGCCGCGCTATCCGGGCGGGTCCCGGTCCGAAGAGATCATGTTCCACCCCGCCATCGCCCATTATGCGCGTGACAAAAAGCTTATCTACAGTTCGGCAGACTGGGTCTGCGGTACCCCGATCACATTGCGTGCGGTCAAGGATGTCATCCGCGCACGCGACGCCATCATTCATCAGGAGAAAACCCAATGACGACCGATCCGACGCCGGAAGAAAACAAGCAACACGCAGAACGGATGGCCAAGGTTCAGGCCGCCCGCAAAAAGATGATGGCCAAAAAGACCAAGACCAAAGGTTTGATCATCATCCACACCGGCGACGGCAAGGGCAAAAGCAGCTCTGGCTTTGGGATGATCTTGCGCAGCATCGGGCATGGATTTCCTTGCGCAATCGTCCAGTTCATCAAGGGATCAATGTATTCGGCCGACCGCGAACTGCTGGTCGACCGCTTTAGCGACATCTGCCAGATTCACGTGATGGGAGAAGGCTTTACCTGGGACACGCAAGACCGCGAACGCGATATCGCGGCTGCGCGCCGTGCTTGGGACAAGGCCAAGGACCTGATCCGCGACCCGCAAAACCGCATGGTCCTGCTGGACGAGCTGAACATCGCCCTGCGGTACGATTATCTTGATGCAGAAGAGATCGCCGAATTCCTGCTGACCGAAAAGCCCGAGATGACCCATGTCGTCATTACGGGCCGCAATGCGCCGGATCGCTTGATCGAAATCGCGGATCTTGTGTCAGAGATGAAAGAGATCAAGCACCCCTTCCGCAAGCAGGGCATCGCCGCGCAGGCTGGTGTTGAATTCTGAAAACCAGTCCGCGCCGCCTGTCGGCCCGTGTTTTAAAGGCCCGTGTTTTAAAGGTCCATGTCTGAAAGGCCCATTTTTGAAAGGCCCATTTTTGAAAGGCGTCGTGTTATGAACAAGATTACGCTGGTAACGGGCGGTGCGAAATCCGGCAAAAGCCGCCACGCCGAGGGCATCGTAAAGGCGTCTGGTTTGTCGTCGATCTATATCGCGACCGGTCAAGCGCTGGACGACGAGATGGCAGACCGGATCACCGCGCATAAAATACAGCGCGGGGACGGCTGGCAAACCATCGAAGAGCCGCTTGATCTGTGTGGTGCTTTGGTACGGACGGACGGTCAGGGCATCCGGTTGGTCGATTGTCTGACGCTTTGGCTGTCGAATCTTTTTCTGGACGGGCTGGACTGGGATGCCAAATTGGCCGAGTTTTTGGACGTGCTGCAAACCCAGCAAAGCCCCGTTGTTCTGGTCACAAACGAAGTCGGCGGGGGCATCGTCCCGATGTCTGACATGGGGCGGCGCTATAGGGATGCGTCCGGCGTCATGAACCAAAGGGTTGCCGAGGTCGCAGATGCTGTCGTGCTGGTGACCTGCGGCCTGCCTCTCAGGCTCAAGGGATAGGATTTTTCGCCTGCAAAACCCGTGTACCGCATTGCCAAAAGCCACCCAATCAAAGGTTATTCTGAATGTCCCACATTACTTTTCCCCTGACGGATTTGTCTGATCTGACAAAACTTGTGCAGGATTTGCCAGCCCCGAACGGGGACGCCGATCAGGCGGCGCGCGCGCGGCAGGATACCCTGACCAAGCCCCCCGGATCGCTGGGCCGTCTTGAGGAACTCGCTATCTTTATGGCGGGCTGGCAAGGTCAGGCTGTGCCCCGGATCGCAAAGGCGCAGGCCATTGTTTTTGCCGGTAATCATGGGGTCTGCGCGCAGAATGTGAACCCCTTTCCCCAAGAAGTCACGGCCCAGATGGTCCAGAACTTCAAGGCGGGCGGCGCAGCCATTAACCAGATTTGCAAGGTCAACGGTGCTGATCTGTCGGTCATTGATCTGGAACTGGACAGGCCGACGGCCGATTTCACCAATGATCCGGCCATGTCCCCCCAAGACACGGTTGCCGCCATGAATGCAGGCGCTGCGGCTGTGGCGGCGGATGCCGATATTTTGATCCTTGGCGAAATGGGGATCGGCAATTCGACTGTAGCCGCCGCATTGGCCGCAGCGGTTTTTGGCGGTGATGTGAAAGACTGGGTGGGGCGTGGGACCGGGTCTGACGACGCAGGTGTGACCCGCAAAATTGACGTAATCGAACGGGGCCTTGTGCGCCATGACAACTCTCGCGGCGATGGGGCCGCGATACTGGCCGCTTTGGGCGGCCGCGAGCAGGCAGCGATCTGCGGCGCTGTCTTGGCCGCCCGTCTGGCCCGCATTCCGGTGATCCTTGACGGGTTCATTTGCACGGCTTCTGTTGCACCGCTTTACGCGATTGATCCGGCCTGCCTTGATCACTGTCTGGTGGGCCATCTCAGCGCCGAAGCGGGTCACCGCAAGCTGCTGGGGGCGTTACAGAAAAGCGCTGTTCTGGATTTCGACATGCGGCTTGGCGAAGGGTCTGGGGCGGCGTTGGCCCTTGGGGTTCTTAGGGCTGCGGTGGCTTGCCATGGCGGTATGTCCACATTCGCCGAGGCTGGCGTGGCGGACGGGTGATGCTGTCGCGACGGCTGGCTGAATTCAAACTGGCATTTCTACTCTTTACCCGGTTTCCCGTCGGGCGCGTTGCCGACTTTGTCCCCGCGATGGGCGCATCAAGCTGGGCATGGCCGTTGGCGGGGCTTGCCGTGTCCGTACCTGCGTCGCTTGCCTATCTGCTGCTGTATGCTGCGGGACTTGGGGCGCAGGTGGCAGCCCTTGGGCTGGTCGCTGTTCTAGCCTTGTGTTCGGGGGCGATGCACGAGGACGGATTGGCCGATATGGCTGACGGTTTCGGCGGCGGGCACAGCAAGCAACGAAAGCTTGATATTATGCGCGACAGCCGCATCGGCAGCTATGGCGTTCTTGCATTGATCTTTGCTGTGGCGATCCACGTCAGCCTAATTGCCAGACTTGAAGATCCGGCCCTTGTGATACCAGCGGCGATTGGTCTGTCGATGGCAAGCCGGGGCTGCTTGCCGCTCTGGCTCAGGTGGATGCCGCCTGCTCGAACAGACGGGCTGGGGCGAACGGTCAAATCTGTATCTTTGGGAAATGCATTTGTCGCAGCTGCAATCGGTTTTGCCGGGCTGGCCTCGGTTGGGTTCCTTCCGGCAATTCTGGCTTTATGTGCGGTGCTGGCCTGCGGTGCCTGTGTGTCTGTTCTGGCGCTGAAACAGATCGGTGGGCAGACCGGGGATGTGATGGGCGCGCTGCAAAAGCTCTCTGAGATCGCCGGATGGGCGGTTCTGGCTGCCCTGACGGGCGTACCATTGTAATCCCCATATTCCACTGCCGAAGGAGTGTGGATGCGGGGCCCGCTGCGGGGGTATCGACTTTTTTACTGCCCACTGGATCGGGTATTGTTGACCTGATCGGCGCTTGTTAGGCAGTCTGCCAGACTGGTTGCATGCTTGCCACTCAACCGCATCTGCTTGAAGGGCGGAGACAGAGCCCGAAAGTGCCGCATTGCGCATTATCACCTTGCGAGACACAATCTGTCCACATGCGGTGGTCATTATGTTTTCCACCAGCCTATCGCCATGTACCGCCCCCCCCCGAATGATCGCGCCATCGCTTGGCAATGGCAGCCCGTACATCGACCTGCCTGAACAGTTCCAGCCCCCTCTAAGAGGGATCATTATTCTGGGGCTGATCCGCTGGGGCACGACGTTGCCGTACGGTTGCTGTTGGCACTGGCAGCCTTTGTCAATCCTAGTCCGGTGATGATCATCATTGCCGTCTTCAACTGGATGGAGATCGCGCGCATCTTCGAGGCCGAAGTGAAATCGCTGCGGGAACGCGAATTCATCTCGGCGGGGCGGATGCTGGGCTTCAGCAACATGCATATCATGTTCCGCCAATTGCTGACCAAGCCGATCGGCCCGATCATCGTCGCTCAACTCTGACCGTTGCGCGCGCCATCCTGCTCGAGGCACATATAAGTTTTCTCGGCTACGGCATTCAGCCCCTTTGCAAAGTTTGCTCAACTTTGTGCAGCAATATCTGGCCACCGTTCCTTGACTTGCGGTTGTGCGGCGCATTGCCATCGCAATGGCTGTGACCAGTCTTAATTTCATCGATGATGGGGTGCGTGATGCCTTGGATTCCCACACTGACCCTGCATGATACCGCGCACCCCCACGGCATGGCTGGCTTGACCAGCTTTTATGGGCAGGGCGGGCTTGGCCTCTTCCTCGCGCAGCTCGATACCCTGCTGTGTCTATTGCCGCTGACCGACATAAAACGAAATATCCTTAATAAGGACCTGATCGATCAGTTGCCAATGTCAGCGGTGCTTGTTCGTGGTGGCATGAGGCCTGCAACTGCACCGTGCAGCGTTGATTGAAGGCCGAGAAAAAAGACGGCTGCTGGGGCCGAGCAACTGATCCGGGCGCGTCTGGATATCATCCTGACGCCCCATATCGCCTGCATCAATCAATACGCTCCGCCCTTGTGCGGAAATATCCGGATAGGTCGCCGGGGCGGGCCGCTTCGGTATGTGGCCGATCCACCGTTCGGGGATTAACCTTGCGCCAAAGGCGACGAAATTTTCTGTGTTCTCATGCCAAGTCATTCTGCCTATTTGGTTCCATGACGGAATTCGGTCGGGCAGGTCGGACTGATTTCGGGTCAATTGGCACGATCCGCGTTCCGTCAACTTTCCAAGCGAGAAGCTTGATCATGACGCGTATGCCCCAAACTGGACGATGCGCAGTATTTCGAGCCTGAGATTTTCGCGCGTTTCGGAGCCATGGCGCGATGCGCGTATCGGCAATATGATTGTGCATCGCCGAGGCATGCGGGGGATTTTGGCCCAGCCGGAATATGACCCTTTGCCACTGTCTGTGCAGGTGGCGCTTCTGGCGGTCTCGTGGTTGCATTTGGACGACATCGCGGTTTCGGACATTCAGGCATTCAGGAAAGAACGTGCAGCCCGCCTGAGCCGCGAACGTCCCAATGTCATGGCCAGCATCTTCTGCAGGCAAGCCGGTTGTTGTGGCGGTCAGGTCGAAAAACAGTTTTGTTGGCGGCTTTGACACGTGCATCATGGAGCGATTTACGAGGCGCGCGGGGAACACTTGTGCTAATCGGGCGGCACCCAACATTTACGAACGGCTTGAAAAATTGCGCCGTAAGGAACGGATGGCGCGGCAGGAACAAACGACCGCCGACATGCTTGATGTCATTGCCGGATCAGAGGCCATGACACACCATTGAAACACAAAGGTGTTCGAATTCACGCTTCCCTTGTCTTTTCACGGTCGAATTAACAGGCGAAATCACTGGTTTTACGGTTATCAGAATTGGCCCGTTTCGACAGATCGGGAAATACCGGATCATCTTGCCAAATCAATAGCCGCGTGCAGGCGTGAGATTGAATTATACTGGTTTTAAGTATGCAAAATGAAAGATGTCTATTTGCCGGATTTCTTTTGCAATTTCACTTCCGCTTCAATCATATCTTCGATCTCGGCAGTAATGCTGCGATCGGATTTCAGCGCGTTCTCGGCCTTTGCGGTTAGGGCGCTCGCGCTCTCATGGCCTGTGGCCTCTGAAAATACAGCCGTATACCCCTTTGAAAGGACTGTGCCTTGCAGCTTTGACATTACCTTCTTTATCAATATTTCACGCTGGCTGTCCGAAAGAACGGTGTCTGAATCGATCTTCTTCAGGGCCATCGGGATCATCTTATGGCGCAAAATGACTTGGTTTTTGGCAGCCCAGGCCGAATTGAATTTTCCAAGGTTGTTCCCAAGCCCGCCAAGCACCGCCTTCATGACCACCTCGTCAAACAGCTTGTTGATTTCTGCCTTGCTTGGCGGTTTGCCAGCCTTAAGCCAGCCTTCCACACCCTTTACCAACGCTTCCATGACGGCCTTGAGCGATTCCTCACCAAAGCCCTGAATGTAGCGGGCTGCGAAATTCGCGGCCATGCCTTTGGGAATAAACGGAAAGGCTCTGGTTATGGCCGGGCCCAATACTTTCATCATGCGGGTCAGCATTGTGCCTTTGAACTGGATCTTGCCGCCGCACCAGCCAAAGACCAGTTCCTTTGCCATGGCATAGCTAACTCTACCCAGTGACCCCTGTGCGGTTACCTTTTGTCCGGCAACAAGCTTGCCCAAGTCAGTCGCTAGGGATTCAACTCCGGCAACGGCGGTTTTGGACGCAAGATATGCTTTGTCAGGGGGCAGTCTGGTGTACGTCATCACGACAGGGACGGCCAAGATCTCGACGGCGGTAAAGGCAACCGAATTGACGACCTTCAAGTTGCCCTGAATGGCCTTGCCGCTGCGATCCATTTTCTGGGCGTAGTTCCGGAATTCATCAACAAAATCATTGATATCGCGTTCCGCAGTCCGCATGGCCTTGCAATACAGCGCCAAATCCTTGCTGCGCAGGCTGCGTTCAAGGGTATTTTTTGCATCAAGCGCCTTGATCATTTTTTTGTCGTCAGGGAAATCAATACGACCAATGGTCATGATCGAGGCCTGAACCATTGCCATCGCAATGCCTTCTTTGACCATCGCGGTGTCGAGATAAAATTGATACCGGCCCATCGTCATGTCGACCTGCGAGATCAGTTTTTGGGTAGGTGCAGTGATTTTCTTGAACAGGGTTGCTTTTGCGGCCTCATAATCAGCAGGAGACATTTCATATTTCGTGCTCCCGATCTTGAACGTCATCATTTTGACGTTGCTGGCCTGCTTTTCGGCAACCACATATTTGGAGGTAAGTTTTTTGCAAACAGGGTCACCGGGAAGGATAACACCATCTTGTGGTTTTATGCCTGCTTTCTTTTGGAGCCCGATAATAACTGCGCCCAGTTTCGCATCAAATCCGCCTTCCTCGGGCACCGTATGACCATTGGCAACTAACATCCGGCGCAAAACAACAATGTCCGACGCGCTGTTTTTGACCAGCTTGGCATTGCCGGATTTACCTTGCTTCCCGACCGGGGCGTTAATTGTTTTGATGGCCATTTTGACTCTCCGGAAATTTCAAAGCCAAAGGCTTTATTCTTCGGTATCAAGGGTAAAGGAAAAGATATGCTTTACGCAATAATTTTGTGGCCATCCTATTCAGACATGCGTCGCCCCATCAAGACATCCAAAATCTTTGGTGCAAGCCTGCGGTTGTAGGCGAGGGGCAGGGGGGCTTGCGGTGCGGTTTGTGCACGCTCGGGTTCTGATCACGGTTTCACGAGCGGTCTGCCCTTTAGCGTCCGGATGTGTGGTGTGGCCACGATATGTTGGCGCGGCGATGGGACGCGTCATACTTCATCACCACTTGGCTGATGGTTTATGGCAGTTTCTTAGAATATAGGGAAGCGGCGCGCGGTCCTGATCGAAAATTGCGCGAACGCATCGCCCGCCTCAACGGGTTTCGTCTGGCAAAGCACCCAAGGATGAAAGGGCGCGATCACATTCCCGAAATCCGAGTATCTTATTGGAGACAAAGGAATACTTCTTGCCAACGCGCGCCCGATGCTCGTAAAGTTGATCACCAAGGAGCTAAGACTTACGAGGATTCCTGAGTATTTCAGAAAACCTATTTTAGCGCCAAAGTTTTTTTATAGTTCTTTATGTTGCTTTGAGATTTTGAATAGTTCGACAGAAAAGTCGCGTTTGTTAATAAACATCAGACCCAGAGCTAACCCAAACTGAATTTTTGTGTTGCCGCTTTTGCGGACCTGTATCCAGCCGATACTGAACTTCACCGAATAAATGATTACAAATCCACATGGGAGAAACAAATGCCTAGTATTAATGGCCTTACAAATCCGTTTGAGAATGCAATTGAATCACTGAATTTCAATCAGATTGAAAAACAAAAACGCTTAGATAATTATGCAAAAGCTGTCAGCATGGGCTACGAACCGCCTGCCGAGATTCTTCAACGTATTGAGAACCTTTTGGCAAATGGTGATCTTTCAGCAGCTGGCCAAGATGCATTGAATGAAATGCTGGATGAGATCCTTGGCGAAATTGCGCCGGTCATCACGTCAAATGACGGCAATGCGACCGCGATCATCAACTTTGAAGAAAACAGTGTTGCGTCGGTAACGACCGTCATGGCGATTGATCGTTATTCTTTGAATGATGGTTCGGATACCCTGACCTATTCCATCAGCGGGGGCGATGACGCCGGATTTTTTTCGATCAATGCCGTAACGGGCGTTCTGACTTTCCTAGCCCCGCCTGATTTTGAGGCTCGCCCAGAAGCCTACAACATCACTGTCGTGGTCTCTGATGGTGCTATCCTGACGGATACCCAATCGCTGTCAATTTTCGTGACCAATGTGAACGAAGCGCCGGTGATCTCTGCGATTGCACTGAAAAATGTTGATGAAACAACGGATTCGTCAGCGATTACGGCAAACATCGCTGTTGCCTTTACTGACGTGGATCTGGCCGAAGTCGGACATACTGCGGCTGTGACAAATAAAGGTGCGTCGGGTAATATTGCTGGATTGACGCTTGATGCTGCGGCGCTTGCAGCCTTGGTATCCTTAGGGGTGGTAACAAAGGCAGCAGGATCCAACGCTGGCGCAATAGACATGACCTTTGCCGCCGCTGCGACGGTCTTTGACTATCTGAAACTGGGTGAAAGTGTAACCTTGACCTATGTGCTGGCGGTCAGCGATGCTGGCGGGCTTTCCGACAGCACTGCATTTACGGTCGTCATCCACGGTGCCAATGATGCGCCTGCGGCCGCCGCTGGGTTGGTATCCGGCAATGAAGACACTGTCATTATTGGAGTAGTGTCGGCGACGGATGTGGATGGCGATACGCTGACCTATTCGGTGCTGACGGATGCGGCCAACGGGTCGGTCCTGCTTCAATCGGACGGCAGCTTTACCTACACGCCCAATGATGATTTCTACGGACCTGACAGCTTTGTTTATCAGGTCTCCGATGGCGCGGGCGGCCTTGATACTGCGACCGTTTCGATTGAGGTTGCCGCGGTCAATGATGATCCGGTTGCGCAGGCGGGCCTGATTATCACAGGCGATGAGGACACGGTTCTGACGGGGATTGTGTCGGCGACGGATGTTGATGGCGATGCGCTGAATTTCAGCGTTTTCCAGAATGCCGCCAACGGGACCGTCGATATGAACGCGGACGGCAGCTTTAGCTACACGCCAGACGAAGATTATTTCGGTGCTGACGAGTTTATCTTTGAGGTCGAAGATGGCATGGGCGGATCGGCGACGGAATCTGTAGCATTCAACGTCAATCCAGTCGAAGACGGGTTTACGGTGAACACTGCGGCGACGCCGATCGCGATCAACTACCTGCGCGGGCTGACATATGACGTCGCTCACGTCGGGGGCTATCAGAACTTTGGCGGCGTTGCCTTCGACAGCGTAAGCGGCAAGGTCTACGAGTCAGCAGGCATTCACAGATATAACGAAAACTATGTGCGCGTTTATGACGACGCCGCCAACTTTGAAGCGGGAACCTACTCCCAGACCATAAGCCTCGGCAACCAGATCGACATCAACTATCCCTCGGATATCGTCGGAACCTACTTCGCTGCACATGACGATCAGTTGATCGGCCGCTCTTCGCTCTACGGTAGCGACTTCAGCGCCACTTCTGCGCGCGCGTGGGATGTCGGGTTCTGGAATGCGACCAATGGTGCCATGAACACCGAACTGACGGTGAACCCAGGGGCTGATTTCACGGGCTTCAACTACGGCGGCTACAACGCCATGAACGTGATGAACGACGGGGATGACGTCTATGCGCTCAGCCGTTATTCCAACAGTGGTACTTGGCAGTTGGCGGAACTTGACTCGGCGACCAACTCGGTCATCGGAACAGAGAACATCAACCTTGGCACAGTCGGCTTTGCTTTTGTGGTCGAGGATTTCCTGTTCATCGGCAGCACCTATAGTAGCGGTGTTGTCAGCCGGGCCTATGACATCGAGAATGACGTGATGCACAACGTAAACCTGCAATTCGGGGTGCCGGGCAATATCTACTGGTCCAACACATCCTATGACAGCGAAACAGACTCGCTCTATCTCGTGTCCAGTCCGAACACCTCCGCACTTGGGGAAATCTACGAAGTTGAGAACGTCTCGGACTTCCTCTTCGCTTGATCCGAAGATCACCCGAGCATGCGTGAAAATCATACCGGCTGAAGTTTTCAGCCGGTATGATGCTTTTTTCAGCGTCTGATTTCAGAATAGTCTGGTGAATTCCGGGCGCGGTGTCGAAGGCCACATTCGGGCGTTTGCGGTGAAATATGCGGATCGGCTGTCTTTTGATCCCAGATTGGATGTTGCCAAGTGGCAATAGAACCACCCGAACGACCTGAGTTGCAAGACGCGCGGTGCAAGGGTTTTGAATTACTGGGCGCAGTGGCTGTGTTCAGTTCCCTTGTGAACACGTCAGCGGGAAAAGCCCGACGGAAATCCGCGGGCAGACTCAGTTTTAGCGCGGCAGCCAGCGACGGCTTGGTCGGACTGCAATGCAGTATTATAGACACCCGTCTAACGGCAGCTCGGTGCCGTGAGTGAATGCCAATTCTATCTATTTTTAAGAAACTGGTAGGCTTCCAGAATGGTTTCTACGAGGCCGTTAAAAAAGTTCTGCGACGTGACATCAATCAAACCCGTGGTGATGTCCTCAGATTGGGCTTCATCGTCAACTGGCTGACGAACAGCGAACATTCCACTCTTATTATTCAGCAGTTCACGATGGCTCGGGCCTGTGCCATGCTTAAGAACATTGATCGCAAGATAGTGCTGGTGAAGTCTATCGGCGAGGTCAACATGCCCAGCATTCAAAAGCGCTGCTTTTACTTTACGTGACAGCGGTCCGCGTTTGAAATGGCTCTGCATGCGTGCTTCAAATACGGCGAAAATATCTACCGCAGCCAATTCAATCGCTACAGTTTCAGATGTTATTTCCTTGATTTGCGCGCTGGACAGATTCTGGCCTTCCGCAAGTTCCAAGATTTCTGAAATCCGATCTTGCGCAGCCTTGGCGGTTCTGTGTGCTGCGTCGATCAATTCAGGTAGCGTCTGTGAGGCTGCCATTGTTATTCCTTTCAAAGGTTGCCTTCCAATAGGCTAAACGAACGCTGACGCCAGTATCAATTTTGGTTGTGCGATGTTTTCGTTTCTGAATTTGGGAAGGGGATCGATGTCGGTCGTCCACATCTTCAGTATCCACCCGAGCGCCGCAGCTTAGACTACGAAGAGGTGCCCGTCACCGTCACAAGTGGTTCAGTGATATCAAGAAGGCCTCCTTAAAGACGAAAGCAAAGGCCGTAATCACCAGGTGGGCATGAGTGTGCTTATGCAGAGGTCTCTAAAAGTGGAAAAACGCACACCTCACAGGCAACGAGGTAGGCACCGGAAACTGGGACGTGCTCGCCTCGTTCGTCGCCACCTGCAATCGGGACCTGCGACGGTTTGATACCGCTCCCTTGATAGCATTTACTGCAACAAATGAGCCTGACTATGGGAATGAAGCGAACAGACGAATTTAGACAGGATGCGGTGCGCATCGCGCTAGAAATTGGGCTTACTGGTGTTCCATAGAGGGCCTGAACGAAGATGCGCAGAACATCAGCAAGGTGAGCAGCAGCTATGACTAGCGTCACCCCGAATACCAACCTGTCTATTTTCCAGCGTGAAGTAGATACCGGTCTTTACTCAAATGAAGGGTGGCTCCGTTCGCCCTGCAGCCCTTTGGGCCGAAGCAATACTGCACAAATAGCGAATGGCAGCATTGGGGACGCCCCGCCGCAGCGTTAGAACCCAGCACGAAGGTCCGGTTTGGGCCGTGAGCAACGGCGCTTGCGTCGCTTAGGTTTGATGGTGCAGCAGGGCAGAGAGGCTAAGGGCTAAGCCGCACCGTGAATGTCCCCAGCAGGCCAAGTTGATTGCAATCCAGATCAGATTAGGATTTTTCGATGTGTTGCGAAAATTCAACGCACTTAACTGGCGACCTGCTGCTTCCGTGAACGAAAACATCAGATAGTCTCAAAAAATAAAAACCCTCTAAGTCATTGACCTAAAGGGTTTATATTGGCTCCGACGGTAGGGATCGAACCTACGACCAATTGATTAACAGGCAAGTGTTCGGTTCACACATTACGTTGGCGGCATTACATGGCGTTGAGGATGAAGACCTTCCAAGGTTTTTGGATACCACACTGAACGGTCTAAAAGACATGGCACAGGCTGAACCCGAGGACACCTCTAAGAAGCTCCAAAGCGCCAAGGATCGCTATCGGTTCGTAGGGCCAAATGCTACCTGAAGGGCGGGAAGCAGCCATTCGCTGCACTAGCAATTACGTCACTCTTAGGCAACTATGAGCCATCGGCCCGAAACGCATTGTTTAGGTTGAATCGCTAACCTACAAAAGCGTCAAAATACAAAGGTTGAAGCCATGGCTGAGCAAGAACTAAATTCGATGAACACTGGCTTGACCGCAGCGAAGACGGCTAAGAAAGACGAATTTTATACTCAGTACGTTGATATTCAGAAAGAAGTTGAAGCGTATCTTGAGTATGACCCTAGCACATTTCGCGACAAGACTGTGTACTGCAACTGCGACGACCCTTTTGAGAGCAACTTCTTCAAATATTTTGCCGCAAATTTCAACCGGCTGGGCCTGCGCAAGTTGATCACCACCAGCTACGATGGGTCTTCGATCGCTGGCGGGCAAATCACGTTTGACGAATACACCGAAGGAAATGGCGAACGAGAAAAGCCAAAGGCAATCTGTGTTGAAATTGAAGATGTAGCTGACCTTGATGGGGATGGCGCTATCGGCATCGATGATGTGAAGCTGTTTCTTGAACGCAACCCGCACTCCCGCAGACCCCTTTCGGGCGGCGGTGATTTTCGGAGTGATGAGTGTATTGAGCTTTTGAAAGAAGCCGATATCGTCGTGACTAATCCACCATTTTCTCTTTTCCGAGAGTTCATGGCGCTGCTTGCAAAACATGACAAGAAGTTACTCGTCATCGGCAACCTTCAGGCGCTTACGTATAAAGAAATATTCCCCCTTATCGCCGCAGACAGACTATGGATGGGGGTAACAATTCATAGTGGTGATCGTGAATTTCGCGTCCCCGATCACTATCCCCTAAATGCGTCAGGTCACCGAACGGACGAGAACGGCTCCAAATACATCAGGGTCAAAGGCGTTCGATGGTATACGAATTTGGACCATGGGCGTCGCCATCAGGAATTACCCCTCATGTCGATGCAGGATAACCTGCGTTTCAACAAAAAATTGAACGGTAAATCTGCCTATGAGACATACGAAAATTATGCCGCGATTGAGATTTCTTTCACTGACGCCATCCCAAATGACTTCGAGGGCGTCATGGGGGTTCCGATTACGTTCTTGGACAAATACAACCCAGAGCAATTCGAAATCCTAGGAACCACCGAGTCTAACGATAAAGATAACGCATTTAGGACACGGCATTATACATCGCAAGAATGTCGTGACGCCTATGCAAACAGGTTTGGTAAGCCGGGTGTTTACGACTTGAACGCGTCGGGAGTTGTTGACGGCGTGAAGGTCTACAAACGTGTCCTTATTCGGCATCGCGCCCCAAAATAATGTGAGGTAAATCAGATTGCAGACCACCCTTGAAACAGACGTGACGGTTGCCAAGATTTGCGACGGATTCATATATAACGAATTTGAAGGCAAAGGCCTGTTCGGACTGTCGGGCAAGCTCACGATTCAGCCTGAATATCAGCGCAATTACATCTATGCCGAAGACAATGGGAAACGTGAACAGGCCGTCATTGCGTCCCTGTTGAAGGGCTATCCGCTGGGTTTGATCTACTTTAACAAAGTGGCCGACGAGAAATTCGAGGTTCTCGACGGGCAACAGCGTATCACCAGCATTGGGCGATTTGTCACCGGCAAATTTGCTATCATGGATGGCAGCAACCCCAAGTATTTTCACAGCCTTCCAAAGGACCAGCAGGCATTAATCCTTGAAGCAAAGATGCTGATCTACGTCTGCGAAGGTACTGAAACCGAGATCAAACAATGGTTTGAGACCATCAACATCGCGGGCGTTCCGCTCAAGCCCCAAGAGCTGTTAAATGCGATCTATTCCGGCCCGTTCGTGACGCTCGCCAAGACCGAATTCAGCAACAGTCAGAATGCAAATATTCAAAAATGGTCGGCCTACATCAAGGGCAGTGCCAATCGGCAGGACTACCTTGAGTGCGCCTTGGATTGGGTGAGCAAGGGCGATATCGGCACCTACATGAGCGGCCACAGGACGGACCAGAACATCACCGAGCTGAAGAACTACTTCGATAGCGTCATCGACTGGGTTTCAAGCGTCTTTACAGATGTGGAGAAGGAGATGCAGGGACTGGAATGGGGGCGGCTGTATGAAAGCCACCACAAGACATCCTATGATCCTGCCACCGTTTCTGCCGAGGTCAAGCGTCTGTACGGGGACGCATTCGTCAAGAACAGGCGTGGTGTGTTTGAGTACGTTCTAGCAGGCTCAAAGAATTCCAAACTATTGGATATTCGGGTTTTTGATGAGGCCACGAAAAGGCCCGTGTATGAAAAGCAAACCAAGACTGCAAAGGCTAAGAATTCCTCAAACTGCTCGCTCTGCGCGTTGGGCCATGATGCTAACAAAGCGAAGATTTGGTTGATAAAGGAAATGGAAGCCGACCACGTTTCTGCTTGGAGCAAAGGAGGGTCAACCTCCGCATCGAACTGTGAAATGCTATGTAAGACCCACAATCGAGCAAAAGGTAATCGTTAGGTCTTTAGAACCGACGAATGAAGTTCAACCACCTTTTTCGCTTTTTGGAGCCGTTTGACCTAGTTATTGGAGCCAAGTCCATCGTTGCTGCATGGCAGCAATTAGTTGCATATCCAATGTCCGCTGTGGGCCGTGAGCAACGGCGCTTGCGTCGCTTAGGTTCGGTTATGCAGCAGAGCGAAGAGGGTAAGGGCTAAGCCGCACCGTGAATGTCCCCAGCAGGCCAAGTTGATTGCAATTCAGAGCGGATTAGGATTTTTCGATGTGTTGCGAAAATTCAACGCACTTAACTGGCGACCTGCTGCTTCCGTAATGCTTCCGTGAACGAAAACATCAGACAGTCTCAAAAAATAAAAACCCTCTAAGTCATTGACTTAAAGGGTTTATATTGGCTCCGACGGTAGGGATCGAACCTACGACCAATTGATTAACAGTCAACTGCTCTACCGCTGAGCTACGTCGGAACGGTCTGGGCGATATAGCAGTGGTATTTTGTGGCGTCCAGAGGGTTTCGGCAGTTTTTTCAGATTTTTATCAAAGCATCTTAAATCAGCTTAAATGTCGCGGATTTCACGAGAGGGCCGATGGGAGAAATTTGGTTTTTGCCTGTCAGATCAACCAGATGTGCAAGCACGTTTCGCATGGCGGCTCCAAGCAAGGCAGGCGGCGTTTCGGTGTAGATCTGGGCCGCTAGGGCATGCGCGGTTGCGGGGCCTGCGGCAAGGGCCTCGAGGATAGCTGCTTCGCGGGAACGACGATGGTTCACAAGCCACGCCATCCGTGCAGCGGGGTCGGTGACGGGGGCCCCGTGGCCCGGGTAGAACACGCGCCAAGCATCGCGCTGCAAGCGGTCGCAGGAGGCCATAAATGCCGTTAAATCCCCGTCTGGGGGCGACACCAGTGAGCTGGCCCACCCCATGACATGATCGGCAGTAAAACAGACATCGTTCCAGGCAAAGCTCAGGTGATTGCCGATATGCCCGGGCGTGTGGATGGCCTGCAGGGACCATCCGTCGCCCTCGATCATTTCCGCGTCAGACACGCAGTGGTCTGGAGCGAAGTCCAGATCAATACCTTCACCGCCGCCAATATCGCCTTCCTCGGCCAGCGTTTCCATGATCGGTGACCGCCCTGCGGTGGGGCCGCCAAATCCATAGACCGGAGCGTCGCACACCTGCGCCAGATCGCGCGACAAGGGCGAATGATCCAGATGGGTATGGGTCACGATGATATGGCTGATTTGCTGGTCTGGTCCGACGGCAGCCAGAATAGCCGCCAGATGCGCCTTGGACGCGGGGCCGGGGTCGATCACCGCCAGACCGTGCGTGCCCACCAGATATGTATTGGTGCCCCGATAGGTCATGGGGGACGGGTTGTCGGCCACGATGCGACGCAGTCCGGGCTCTAGGTCTTGGGGAATGCCGATCGGGGGATCAAAGTCGTCAGGGGGCAGCATGGTTTGGCCTTTCGCAGGGGCAGGGGGCTGGTTAAGGTCTACCTTATGTTCTTTGTCTGGCTCAAACGATATATGCCCCGCGGCATCTATGGGCGCGCAGCACTTATATTGCTGCTGCCTGTTGTGATCTTGCAACTGGTGGTCACGGTGATCTTTGCGCAGCGCAATTATGAAGGTGTGACCCATCAGATGACCGACACCGTGCTGCGCGAAGTGGCGCTGGTGCTGGATGTCGTGGACAAAGCCCCGTCGGCAGATGAAATCACGCCGTTGGTGCGCCAAAATCTTGCGCCGCTGCAGATGCAGGTCACACCGTTAACGGCGGAAGAAGTACCTGTGGGCAACAGTTTGACGTGGTATGATTATTCGGGCCGCGTGATGATCAAACGGTTTCAAGACCGGCTGTCGGGGTTTCAGGCCCTTGATCTGATCGAACCCGGGCGCGTGGGTCTGGTGACCCTGACCGAACTGGGGCCGGTCCGGATCAGCTTTGACCGAAGGCGCATTTCGGCGACAAACCCGCATCAGTTGTTTGTCTATACCTTCGTCTTTGGGTTTCTGATGACGTTGATTTCATTTGTGTATCTGCGCAATCAGTTGCGTCCGATCAAACGTCTGGCCCGCGCGGCCGAAGCCTTTGGCCGGGGTCGGCATGTCCCCTACAGCCCGGCAGGGGCCGTTGAGGTGCGCGCAGCGGGCAATGCCTTTGTTGATATGCGCGCGCGGATTGAACGGCAGATTGAACAGCGGACCTTGATGCTGTCAGGTGTTAGCCATGACTTACGCACGCCTTTGACCCGCATGCGTCTAAGTCTGGCAATGCTTGAGGACGATGAAGCAGGGCCATTGCTGCAAGACGTCGACGATATGCAGCGGATGCTGGACGAATTCCTAAATTTCGCCAAAGGTGCCGCCGAGGGCGAGCCTGAAAAACTGGACCCCCGCGCCTTGATGGAAACCGCCGTCGCCGAGGCCCAGCGGGCAGGGCGCAATGTCACCCTTTTGCCCTTTGAGGGGGATGGCCGCGGCACGGTGCGCTTGCGCAAAATCGCGTTTTTGCGCGCTGTGGACAACCTGATTTCGAATGCTGTCCGCTACGGGACGCGGGCCGAGGTGTCGGTTCTGCTGACTGATAAAACCCTGCGCATTCGCGTCGAAGACGACGGTCCGGGCATTCCTGCAGATCGCCGGACCGAAGCTGCACGCCCGTTTTCAAGGCTGGACCCCGCGCGCAACCAGAATAAGGGCGGCGGCGTGGGGTTGGGGTTGGCGATTGCCACCGATATTGCACGCGCGCATGGTGGCGTTTTGCGTTTGGGTGCGTCGGACACGCTGGGGGGGCTTAGGGCAGATATCGTGATCGCCCGTTAAGTGCCGCCCCGCTTGAGGGGGGGATCGGCTGTCCTTTCAGCGCATCTGTGTTTATGGCGTCTGACCCTATGCGACATCTCTTAGATGGGGTCTATGGCCTGCTTTGAACGCGGCGGCGGCTGGCTGCCTAGCGCTGTGTGCAGCGCTTTTTCATTCCGGTTCGCGACACAGCACCAGAAAGCTGGATCAAGGCCGTAGATATCATTTTCTTGAACATGAAGGTCCGGCACGGGGCGTAAGCGCGGGCTTTGCCCGGTGGCAAGCCGATAGCCGACGGTGAAAAGAGCCGACCATCCAAGGTGGCAGTGCAGGCGATCGGTGATGCGCCTAAATTTGTCGGCAATGTCAGCGGCTGAAACTTGACGTATTAACGTAAACGTAACTCGAGCTCGGTTAGGTCGACCCATGATCAAAACCAGTCTCTGGCTCTGTGCCGCGTTCCTTCTTGCAATGACCATCGGTCCCGTCACGTTTGCGGTGGCGCAATCGGGCCGTCCGGACGACGCTGATATCTATCTCGTGTTTGAAACGCGCGGGTCACATAGATTGACACGTGATCTTGCGGGCATCGGGGCCAAGGAAATCGGGCCGGTGCGTGCACCTTTCGCCCGGATGATCACTGCCGTGCCGACGGGACATGCGCATCTAATAAAGTCCGGCTATATCGTCATGCCCGCAAGTGCATTGGCTTTGATTTGCGGGATAAAAGTCAAGGAAACGAGTACATAGCGATGGAAAAAAAATCAGCTTTATCAATTGCAGCGACATCGCCCGTGCGAACGATATTTATCACCGCGGCGGCAATGTTACCTTGTATTGCATTGATCGCCGCTTTCGTAGGCGGGGGGGCAATATCTAGCGCCATTGTTTCAATGGCATTCCTTGCTTTCGGTTACACGATGGGGCGCAGCCAACCCAGCCTATTTGCTATTGGTGCCGCTGTTGCGTTGATCGGTCAGGCCATTGCCTTTACTATGGCATTTCAAGGACACCCTTGGCAAATCGACAGCCACATGCTTTTCTTTGCACTGCTGGCTTGCCTTGTCGGTCTGCGCAGCATTCCGGCCTTGATTGGGGGGGCGGTTGTCATCGCTGTCCACCATGTCTCTCTGACTGTCTTGATGCCTTCACTCGTCTATCCATCTGGTGGATTCATTGAGAACATCGAACGCACCGCAATCCACGCTGTGATCGTGGTATTTGAGACTGTTGCTCTGGTCATCGTCGTTCGTGAACTGCAACACATGAACAAAGAGATGGAGACTAAAGCGGACGAGCTGGAACAAAGCCTGAAATTGTCTGATGCGTCCCGACAGGATGCACATCTTTCGCAAAAAGATGCGGTAACTGCCAAAGAAGAAGCACAAGCAGCAAAAGAAAAGGCGGAATTGTCACTTGCGCGTTTGAACGAAGCAGAGACAACACGCTTAAGTTTAGAGGCGCATAGACAGAAAAACCAAGAGATTGAGGCTGAACGAGACTTGGCACGAACACAAGAACAGGCAGCCATCGTCGATGCCCTTCGCTTGGGCTTGGCCCAGCTCGAAGCCGGCGACTTGACCACGCGCATTGTCAAAGACTTCCCCGCTCAATACGAGGAGCTTAAAGACGGGTTCAATACAGCGGTTCAGTCGCTTGAGGATATGGTGTCAGAAGTGGCGAGCAGATCAACGCAGATGGATTTTGAAATCCACGAAATCTCCACATCGACTGATCACTTGGCCCGGCAAACCGAAGACCAGGCGATGACTCTTAGTAATATTTCGAAAGCATTGAAAGACTTGACCAAGACCGTCAACGACAATGTCAGAACCGTTGCCGAAGTGAACATGTCGTCGCAAGATGCGCAATCCAGCGCTTCAAAAAGTGGCGATGTTGTGTCTGATGCGTCCGTTGCCATGGAAGCGATCCAAGGGGGAAGCCAAGAGATTAGCAAGATCATTGAAGTCATCGACGCTATTTCTTTCCAGACAAATTTGCTTGCGCTTAATGCTGGGGTTGAGGCGGCTCGGGCAGGTGAATCCGGACGAGGTTTTGCTGTTATCGCCTCCGAAGTGCGCGCCCTTGCTCAGAGATCATCTGAAAGTGCGACAGACATTCGCGCATTGATCAACCGGTCCGAATCGCAAGTCGCGAAAGGATCTCAAAAGATCGCCGATACGGTAAGCGCTCTTAAAGAAGTTGTGGCGGCTGTCTTGGGGACCACGTCGAAAATGGATGTTATTGCACAAAGCAGTCAAACCCAGAGCGTGGAAATTTCGACACTTAACTCATCAATCTCGGATTTGGGCTCAGCTACACAGCTCAATGCGGCGAAATTCGAAGAAACGAATGCGGCATGTATTAACCTTGCTAAAAGTGCGACTGCGCTGCGAGAGCTGACCCAAAAGTTCCAGACATCGGGAACCGAAACTCGAAAAAGTAAGGTCGCATAGTGGTCGAAGTCGGAGAGAATTCGACACTGAGGTGGCCGGAAAAAACACGTCCATTCTATATCCAACAGCGTTTACGACAGAACAGTGCCGAAAATCTTAAAGAAAATAGACTTATATCGATTTTTCGTGTGACATCCATTTCGCCTCTTTTAGAGAAAGGTGAATTTTGCTGGTTACGGCTCATTTGGAGGCGCGGGAACACCGCCGAGTTGAAGTAGATACGCCGCATAAGGCGGAAACGGTGCAGGGCCTCTGCGAAGAGCCGGACTGTTCGCAAGTACCCCTAAGCTCATGAAGCGGTTTGCGCTGATGTGCGCGGGAAGGGACTAGGCGATGTAGCCGCTGTCTGTAGATCTTCGGGGACCAGAGAGATCCAGCACGCCGCTGCGCAGGTTCGCCCTCAAATCCATCTCGATAGAGACAAACTCGCTGTCGCTTTCGGTACTGATGATTTTAGGATATCCAACCTCAAGGCACATAGGGTTCAGAATTGTGACGACATTTCTGCACATGGGCTCAAGTTTGCATCCTACCACATCCTGATCAACTATGCCCGCGACACCGACCCAAAGAGCACAGCATCGACACGTTCTCGATATATCGATACCTTCGATTGCCTTTAAAACCCCTAGGCATCAGAGCTAAATCCTGCCAACCTTAAAGCCGCGCGACAAGTGATGGCGCATTGAGAACACCAAGATGGCACCGGGGATCATTGATGCCATTGTAACCGCCATCACAAGACCGATGTCTGTTTGAAATCCGAAGAGGCCATTGATGGCCATGCTGATCGGCTTGCCGTTCGTGGTTGTCAGGATCCGCGCGAAAACGACTTCTACCCAAGAGAACATGAAGCAAAAGAAGGCGGTTACCGCGATTCCAGGTGCAATCTGCGGCAAAAGGAAAGTCCAGATGAAGCGCGGTTTTGAATAGCCGTCCAGAAATGCCGTTTCGTCCAATTCCTTGGGAATGGCGGATATGAAGCCCTGCAAAATCCAGATCGAGATGGGCAGATTGAACAAACAATGCGCCAAAGCGATGCCAAAGACCGAGTTTGTGATACCAAGTGCTGAAAACAGCTGAAAAACAGGCAAAGTCAGCACCACCGGCGGCGTGATGCGGAAGGCGATGAAGGCGAAAAACAGGTGTTTGTCGCCCAGAAACGACATCCGCGAAAAGGCATAGGCGGCTGGAATGGCGACAGGGACTGTAATGCAGATGTTGATCAATACATAGGCAATCGAATTGCCAAAGGCGGACCGCAGGGTCGGGTCGCTTAGGATGTTGGCGTAGTTCCCGAAAGTCAGGCTGCCCACGGTAGTATCAGGCCGGGGCAGGGTGGCGACAAAGCTGATGAGCGTCATCTGGACTAGGGGCAGGCAGACAAAAATCAGGAACAGGATCAAACCTGCCGCTTTAAAAAAGGGGAGCACACGCCGCATCATTCCCTCCCCCCGGAGGGGGCGGGTGTGTCGATCTTGCCTTGGCCCTTGGTAAAGACCCAAGCCACCGTCAGCACGATCAGAAAATACAGCACAGAACGCGCCGCCGAAGGTCCGTAATTGAAGGCTTTGATGTCCTCTCCCAGATCGACGGCAAGGAACATCGTTGCACCGTTCGGGCCACCGGCGTTGATTGGAAACGCCTCGGTATAGATCATGAAAGAATCCATGAACCGCAGCAAGATCGCCATCAGCAGCACATGCTGCAATTTGGGCAGTTGGATGTGGCGAAATACTTGCCAAGGGCCAGCGCCATCAATGTTCGCGGCTTGGTAATAGGGGGCAGGGATCGTGGTCAGAGCGGAATAGCACAAGATCACGACAAGGCTGGTCCAATGCCATGTGTCCATCACCAACAGGACAGCCCATGTTTGAATGACCGAAAGCTTCCAGTCAGTTGTCCATCCAAAGCTCGCCAGAACGCGCCCTATCAGCCCCGTGTCAGGGTTCAAGACGCTTAGCCAGAGCGAGGGGATCATGTTCCAAGGCACCAGCAACGGCAGCGCAATCCCTGCCAAGGCCAATCCTATCCAGAATTGGCGTTGCGGAATGCAAAGCGCAATGGCGATGCCCAAGGGGATCTGGATGCACAAAACCAGCGCCGAAAACAGCGCGCTGCGCCCAAAGCTGGACCAAAACCTTCCAGAGCCGATGATGTCGCTGTACCATTCTGTGCCGACCCAGAACCGCTGGTCCAGAATGAAGATCTCGAAGAATGAATAGTTTATGACCGTGATCAGCGGGATCAGCCCGACAAGCCCCAAAAGCAGTGCGGCGGGCAGCACAAATATCCATCCGGTGTTCGTGCGATCCTTCATGGGGCGGGGTGGTAGTCTGCGTTAGACATTCACCACGTCCGTGCCCCAGCGTTTGCAGTCTTCCATCAGCTTTTTGGGGAGCGTCCCATCGGTGAACAGGCGGCTGACATCGCTTAGGGAACAAATCGTAAGGGGGGCTTTGCGTTCGAACTTGTGGTGGTCGGCCACCACCATCACGCTTCGGGACCGCTGGATCGCGCTGCGGCTGACCAGAATTTCCTGGCCGTCAAAATCCAAAAGGTCACCGTCTTCGTCAATGGCAGAGCATCCCAAGACGGAAAAATCGAACTTGAACTGTTTCACCATCTCTGCGGTCAATCCACCGACAAGCCCGCCGTCCGCGCGACGTAAAACCCCGCCGGTGAGGATAATTTCGCAACTGTGGTTGGCCGCAAGAGTGTTTGCGATGTTCAGGTTATTCGTGACGACCAACAGGTTTTCGTGATCCAGAAGTTCGCGCGCTACGGCTTCGGTGGTTGTCCCGATGTTCATGAAAACCGATGCCCCATCAGGGATGGATGCCGCACAGGCCACAGCGATTGCTTTCTTGCCGTCTTCGTTCAGGCGGCGGCGTTCATCATAGACGATGTTTATGACCCCTGACGGAATGACCGCCCCGCCGTGAACCCGCGACAGTCGCCCGGTTTCGGCAAGTTCGGACAAATCGCGTCTGATTGTCTGAACCGTCACGTCGTAAAGCTCGGCAAGGCCGTCAACGGTGACTTTGCCTTCTTTGCGCGCAAGTTCCAGTATCTCTTGTTGTCTGAAGTTCGAGACCAAAGCTTTATCCTTTAGAAGCTGCGGGGCCTGACGGACGCTCTTGCAGGCCACATCGGTTTTTGAACAATCAACGACTTGGTCCTCTCGTCAAGGGGGCGAATCGACCTCATCGCAAGAAAATGTAAATCTCTGCGCGATTGCGAATGGAAAAGAGCATACTATTCAACCATGTAGCGTAAAGCGAACATTTTCGAACATTCGTTATTGACCCGATGTGGATCGTGGTGCTTAGTATCCCGACGTCAAAGGCAGGGAGGCCGTGGCGGAGCAAAGCTGCGAGGGGGGCGTCATTGGGCACGCGTGAGGATCACGAAATCGTCGACCTTTTCGTCATTGGCGGGGGCATCAACGGGTGCGGAATCGCGCGTGATGCTGTTGGCCGTGGCTTGACCGTCGAACTGGCAGAAATGAATGATCTCGCCTCGGGGACGTCTTCTGCGTCGACCAAACTGTTTCATGGCGGATTGCGCTATCTTGAATATTGGGAAATCCGCCTTGTCCGCGAGGCGTTGATTGAACGCGAAACCCTCCTGCGCGCCATGCCGCATATCAGCTGGCCCATGCGATTTGTGCTGCCTTATCATCCGGACATGCGGTTCGAGGGCGACACACCGACGTCAAAAGTCCTAAGCATTGTGATGCCTTGGATGAAAGGCCGCCGTCCCGCGTGGCTGATCCGGTTTGGCTTGTTTCTCTATGACAATCTCGGGGGGCGCAAAATCCTCAAGGGGACGACGTCCTTGAATTTGGCCGGTTCACCCGAGGGGGCCCCTTTGCAGGACCGCTTTGAAAAGGCGTATGAGTATTCCGACTGCTGGATTGAAGACAGCCGGTTGGTGGTTCTGAATGCACGCGATGCCCAAGATCGTGGCGCGCGGATCAATGTCCGAACCAAAGTGGTCTCTGCTGAACAGGTGGAAGGTCTTTGGCGCGTTACCGTCGAGGCGCAAGACACAGGTGAACAGCGCGTGATCGTTGCGCGTATGATCGTCAACGCTGGTGGCCCTTGGGTCGAGAACGTGATCCGGAACACGGTGCGCATCAATTCGACCGAAGGTGTGCGGTTGGTCCGGGGCAGTCATATCGTGACTCATAAGCTGTATGATCACGACAAATGCTATTTTTTCCAAGGCGAAGACGGTCGGATCATTTTCACGATCCCCTACGAGACCGACTTTACCCTGATCGGGACAACGGATGCCGATCACACTGATGCAAACGCCAAGCCGGTTTGCACGCCCGAAGAACAAGCCTACCTTTTGGGATTCGCGTCGAAATACCTAAAGAAACCGGTAACTGATGGTGACGTCGTCTGGACCTATTCGGGGGTGCGACCGCTTTATAACGACGGGGCCAGTTCGGCCACGGCGGCAACGCGCGACTATGTTTTGAAAATAGATCAGTCTGCCGGTGCCCCGATATTGAATGTGTTCGGCGGCAAGATCACGACATATCGCAAGCTGGCTGAATCCGCGCTGGAAAAGATCGCGGCGTTTTTGCCAGCCACTGGTCAGAACTGGACGGCTGGCGTGCCATTGCCGGGGGGGGATTTTCCGGTTGATGGGGTCGCGGCGCTGAACGATCGGCTGATGGCGGAATTTCCGTTCTTGTCCGGGCGCTGGGCGGCGCGTCTTGTCAAAGCATATGGAGTAGAAGCGTTTGATGTGCTGGGCGAAGCCAAGACCAAAGCCGATCTGGGGCAGGATTTCGGTGCGGATCTGACCGAACGCGAGGCCAGCTGGCTGGTTGAAAAAGAATTTGCGCGCAGTGCCGAAGACATTGTCTGGCGCCGGTCCAAGTTGGGCCTGAGGCTGACAAAGCAGGAAATTGATAGGCTCGACACTTGGTTGGACGCGTCGCTTGCCGATGCGGTTGCCATGCCGTCTGTGCCAACCGCAGTTTAGACTGCGCAGGGAGAAAGAGAAATGTCACTTGTTCTGCAAGCCGTGTCCAAGGTCGTGAATGGCCAGACGCATATACATCCCACCGATCTGGAGCTGTCGTCGGGCACGATGAACGTTTTGCTTGGGCCGACATCGTCTGGGAAAACGTCGCTGATGCGTCTGATGGCGGGGCTGGATGTGCCAAACACCGGCAAGGTGATCTGGGACGGCAAGGATGTCACCGGCATGCGGGTTCAGGATCGCGGTGTGGCGATGGTCTATCAACAGTTCATCAACTACCCGTCGATGACGGTTTACGACAACATAGCCAGCCCCATGCGGTTGCTGGGCCAAACCGCTGATCAGATTGATAAGGCGGTGAAAAAAGCCGCTGATTTGATGAAGCTTTCGGGCATGTTGGACCGCAAGCCGCTTGAACTGTCGGGCGGTCAGCAACAGCGCTGTGCGCTTGCACGGGCGTTGGTAAAAGATGCGGGCCTTGTGCTGCTGGATGAACCCTTGGCCAATCTTGACTATAAACTGCGCGAGGAATTGCGCGCCGAGATTCCTAAGATTTTCGAAGAAGCCGGGTCTATCTTTGTTTACGCGACCACCGAACCAGAAGAAGCGCTTTTGCTGGGGGGCAACACCGCCACCATGTGGGAGGGCAGGGTCACCCAATTCGGCCAAACCCCTTTCGTTTATCGGCAACCCGTGGATGCCACGACGGCGCGCGTGTTCTCTGATCCGCCGATGAATTTCCTCAAGATCCGCAAGTCTGGCGACCGCGTGGTTTTCGGCGACGGCCTGTCTGCTGCGGCCTCGGGCGCGTTGGCACCGCTGGCCGATGGTGCCTATCTGGCGGGGTTCAGGCCCAACCATCTTGAGCTGCAAAAACATGCACCCGATGCGTTGGAGTTCACAGGGAAACTGAATGTCACCGAAATCACCGGATCGGAAACCTTTGTGCATCTGGACCACCACGGCGAAAATTGGGTCGGCCTTGTGCACGGGGTCAAAGACCTCAAGATCGGTACGTCGCTGAACGTTTATCTTGATCCCAAACACATCTATATTTTTGCAGAAAATGGCGCATCCGTTGCCGCTGCATCCTACGCAACCGCAGCTTGAGGGAGAGATACCATGGCAAAGATCACCCTTGATAATCTGGCGCATTCCTATTTGCCCAACCCTGCGCACGAAGAAGATTACGCGCTGAAAGAGCTTAACCACGATTGGGCCGACGGCGAAGCTTATGCGCTGTTGGGGTCGTCGGGCTGCGGCAAGTCCACGCTGCTCAACATTATTTCAGGTCTGCTGCACCCCAGTCAGGGGCGCATCCTGTTCAACGACCGTGACGTGACGATGGAACCGACGACGCAGCGCAACATTGCGCAGGTGTTCCAGTTTCCGGTGGTCTACGACACCATGACCGTGCGTGATAATCTGGCCTTTCCGCTGCGTAACCGGGGCGCTGATCCGGCCTATATCAAGGACCGCGTTCAGCAGATCGCCGCGATGATCGGCATGGAAGACACGTTGAACCGCAAGGCACGCGGGTTGACTGCGGATGCAAAGCAAAAAATTTCGCTGGGGCGCGGGATGGTCCGCGAGGACGTGAATGCGCTGCTGTTTGACGAACCGCTGACCGTGATTGACCCGCACATGAAGTGGGAATTGCGCACACAGCTCAAGTCGCTGCATCATGAATTCGGCCATACCATGATCTATGTGACCCATGACCAGACCGAGGCGCTGACCTTTGCTGACAAGGTCGTGGTGATGTATGACGGGCGCGTGGTGCAGATGGGCACGCCGCAGCAACTGTTCGAGACGCCCGAACATACATTCGTGGGCTATTTCATCGGCTCGCCCGGCATGAACGTGCTTCAGGCGCAAGTGACAGGTGACAAGGCCGTTGTCGGCGGCACGCAGATTTCGCTGGGCAAGGGGTTTGGTACGCCGACCGGTAAGGTCGAGATCGGGGTGCGCCCGGAATTCACCTCGTTGGCCACCGGTGACGCAGGCCTGCCTGTGACCATCAAACGCGTCGAAGACGTTGGCCGCCACAAGATCGTGCGTGCCGATTTTCAAGGCACCGAGATCAACGTGATCGTTGCAGAAGGCGAAAATATTTCGCCCGATATGAACCGGATCGTTTTCGATCCCGCAGGCATCAACATCTATTCAGACAGCTGGCGCATCGCGCCGATGGTGGCCTGATATGATCGTTTTGCCCAACGCGCCCCGCCTGTCCACCACGAAAGGATGCCGTGATGAATAAGACCGTCAACCAAAAGGCATGGTTCCTGATCTTGCCGGTTCTTGTGCTTGTCGCTTTCTCGGCGGTGATCCCGCTGATGACTGTGGTGAACTATTCGGTTCAGGACACGTTTGGGAACAACCAGTTTTTCTGGGCAGGACTGGAATGGTTCAAGGAATTGATGTCCTCGGAACGGATGTGGGATGCATTGGGCCGCCAGATTGCGTTTTCGTCGATTATCCTGTTCATCCAGATTCCGTTGGGCGTGTTCGTCGCCCTTAACATGCCGAAAAAAGGGTTTTGGGCGTCTGTCTGTCTGATCTTGATGTCACTGCCCTTGCTGATCCCGTGGAACGTGGTGGGCACAATCTGGCAAATCTTCGGACGCGTGGATATCGGCCTGCTGGGCTATACGCTTGATGCGATGGGGGTTGATTATAACTATACCCAGAATTTCTATGCAGCGTGGATTACCGTTGTGGTGATGGACGTGTGGCACTGGACATCGCTGGTGGCGCTGCTGGCGTATGCGGGTTTGCAGTCGATCCCCGACGCCTATTACCAAGCCGCCAAGATTGACCAAGCCAGCCGTTGGAAAGTTTTCCGTTTCATCGAATTGCCCAAAATCATGGGCGTGTTGATGATCGCGATCCTGCTGCGGTTCATGGACAGCTTTATGATCTATACGGAACCGTTTGTGGTCACTGGGGGCGGGCCGGGCAATTCGACGACCTTCCTGTCGATTGATTTGGTCAAGATGGCGTTGGGTCAGTTCGACCTTGGCCCCGCAGCGGCGTTCTCGATCATGTACTACCTCGTGATCTTGTTGATTTCATACGTGTTTTACACCGTGATGACGAACCTTGATAAAAGGGATGGCCACTGATGTCTGATATTGCACAAAAGCGCGGCGGTGGTTTTCGGATAAACGGCAGTGCTGTGGTGATGGGGCTGTACCTGCTGTTCTTGCTGCTGCCGATTTACTGGCTGCTGAACATGAGCCTGAAAACCAACACGGAAATCCTGAACGGGTTCAGCCTTTGGCCGCAGGATTTGACCCTTGAGAACTATGTGACGATCCTGACCGACGCGTCATGGTACACCGGCTATCTGAATTCGATGGCCTATGTGGTGATGAACGTGGTGATTTCGCTGCTGGTTGCCTTGCCTGCGGCCTATGCGTTCAGCCGCTATACGTTTCTGGGCGACAAGCATTTGTTTTTCTGGCTGCTGACCAACCGGATGGCCCCGCCTGCGGTGTTCGCGCTGCCGTTCTTCCAGCTTTACAGCTCGGTCGGTCTGTTCGACACGCACATCGCCGTGGCACTGGCGCATTGCCTGTTTAATGTGCCCCTAGCGGTCTGGATCCTCGAAGGGTTCATGCGCGGCGTGCCCAAGGAAATAGACGAGACGGCGTATATCGACGGCTATTCGTTCCCGCGCTTTTTCATCCGTATCTTCACGCCGCTGGTGGCGTCTGGCATTGGCGTCACGGCATTCTTCCTGTTCATGTTCTCGTGGGTTGAACTGCTGCTAAGCCGCACGTTGACCAGCGTGGATGCCAAACCGATCGCGGCCACCATGACCCGTACCGTGGGGGCCGCAGGGATCGACTGGGGTGTGCTGGCCGCAGCGGGTGTGCTGACGATCCTGCCGGGTGCTTTGGTCATCTATTTTGTCCGCAACTACATCGCCAAGGGTTTTGCCCTTGGGCGCGTCTAAGGGAGAAACCTAATGGAATGGATGGCATGGACATGGCCGACCGCCGCTTTCTTCGCAATCATCGCGGTCACGCTGATCACCTTTACGGTGCTGGCAATCAAATTCCCCGAAGTACCGCGTAACGGTGTCTTAGGGATCGAAACGACGCGGGGTGACAGGTTGTTCATCACGCTACTGGGCTCTGCCTTTATCAATCTGGCTTGGCTTGGACTGCTCAGCGCGCCCCAGTGGGGGGCGCTGATCGTGTGCTTTATTTACGCCGTAGCGGTGTTTCGCTGGGTCTAAACAAAAGCCAAAAGAGGGCCCCGGCGTGCAAGAACCGGCACCCTTAAACGTTCTATCTAGGGAGGAACACAATGAACTTGCGATTAAAAGGGACCACGGCCATCGGGCTTGCGGCCTGCATGTTTGCAGCACCCGCTTTCGCCGACATGGAGGCCGCCAAAGCGTTCTTGGACAGCGAAATCGGTGATCTATCGGCACTGACGCGCGCTGAACAGGAATCCGAACTGCAATTCTTTATCGACGCAGCCAAGCCCTTTGCGGGCATGGAAATCAACGTGGTATCCGAAACAATCGGGACCCACGAATACGAATCCACCGTTCTGGCACCCGCATTTGAGGCCATCACCGGTATCAAAATCACCCATGACCTGATCGGTGAAGGCGACGTTGTCGAAAAGCTGCAAACGCAAATGCAGTCGGGCGAAAACATCTATGACGCCTATATCAACGACTCTGATCTGATCGGTACCCACTGGCGTTATCAGCAGGCGCGCAACTTGACCGACTGGATGTCGGGCGAAGGCGCGGCTGTGACCAACCCCAATCTGGATCTGGAAGACTTCATCGGTCTGTCCTTTACCACGGGTCCCGATGGAAAGGTCTACCAGCTGCCGGACCAGCAGTTCGCGAACCTCTATTGGTTCCGCTATGACTGGTTCAACGACGAACAGAACAAGGCGGATTTCAAAGAGAAATATGGCTATGATCTGGGTGTTCCGGTCAACTGGTCCGCATACGAGGACATCGCTGAATTCTTCACCGGTCGCGACCTGTCGCGTCTTGGCGTCGAAGGCGACGTTTTTGGCAACATGGACTACGGCAAGAAAGACCCGTCGCTTGGCTGGCGCTATACTGACGCGTGGCTGTCCATGGCGGGTGCCGGTGACGTGGGCGAACCAAACGGTCTGCCCGTCGACGAATGGGGTATCCGCGTTAACGAAAAATCGCAGCCCGTCGGGTCGTGTGTTGCGCGTGGTGGTGCCACAAACGGGCCAGCGGCTGTTTATGCTGTGACCAAAGCAATCGAATGGCTGGAAAAATATTCCCCGCCTGCCGCTGCCGGTATGACATTCTCTGAAGCGGGTCCAATCCCTGCCCAAGGTAACGTCGCCCAGCAGATGTTCTGGTACACGGCCTTTACCGCAGCATCCGTCGAACCCGATTTGCCTGTGATGAACGAAGACGGCACGCCAAAATGGCGCATGGCCCCTTCGCCACATGGTGCATATTGGACCGAAGGCACCAAGATCGGCTACCAAGACGCCGGTTCCTGGACGCTGATGGAATCCACACCTGTGGACCGCGCCCAAGCCGCGTGGCTTTATGCGCAGTTCGTGACGTCCAAGACTGTGGACGTAAAGAAAAGCCATGTTGGTCTGACATTCATTCGTGAATCCACGATCCAGCACGAAAGCTTTACCGAGCGTGCGCCGAAACTGGGTGGTCTGGTTGAATTCTACCGCTCGCCTGCACGGGTTCAGTGGTCGCCAACCGGCACCAACGTTCCTGACTATCCAAAGCTGGCCCAACTGTGGTGGCAGAACATCGGCGACGCAATGTCCGGTGCGAAAACCCCGCAAGAAGCGCTTGACGCGCTTTGCGCCGATCAGGAAAAAGTCCTGATCCGTCTGGAACGCGCAGGCGTTCAGGGCGACATCGGCCCGGTGATGAACGAGGAACAGGATCCGGAATACTGGCTGTCCCAGCCCGGTTCGCCCAAGCCAAAGCTTGAAAACGAAGATGAAACGCCCGTCACGATTTCCTATGACGAGCTGATCAAATCCTGGCAGTAAGCCACTGATCCGGGGCCGGTTTTGACTGGCCCCGGAACACTGTATGGCTGACTAACACAATGACGCCGCCCCTTTGGCTGGCGCGATCGGCCCAAGGTTTGACGTCGGACCGTCTTTTGGGGCAGATCCTAATACACACCATTTGACACTGCGGGGACACCGATGACCTTTATTCTTGCGATCGATCAGGGCACCACGTCCACCCGCGCGATTGTATTTGATGACGCGATGGCCGTCGTTTCCAGTGCTCAGGAAGAATTCGCACAGCATTTCCCGCAATCGGGGTGGGTCGAACATGATCCCGCAGACCTTTGGGAAACCACATTGAACACCTGCCGCAGCGCCATCGAGCGTGCGAAAATCACCCCGTCGCAAATCGCTGGAATTGGTATCACCAACCAACGTGAAACGGTGGTGGTCTGGGATAAAACCACCGGAGAGCCGGTTCACAACGCCATCGTCTGGCAGGACAGGCGCACCTCTGACACGTGCAGCAAGCTGCGCGCGGCGGGGCATGAGCCGATGATCAGCGACCGCACCGGACTGTTGTTGGACCCTTATTTCTCGGGGACCAAGCTCAAGTGGATTCTTGATCATGTCCAAGGCGCGCGCGAACGCGCAGCCAAGGGCGAATTGCTTTTCGGCACCGTGGATAGTTTTCTGATCTGGAAGCTGACAGGCGGCAAAACCCACGCGACAGACGCGACCAACGCGGCGCGCACGATGCTGTATGACATCCGCAAAGGACGGTGGAGCAGCACGATCTGCGACGTATTCGACATACCCATGCAAATGCTGCCCGAAGTCAAAGACTGTGCCGCCGATTTTGGCACAACCCAGCCTGATCTGTTGGGCGGCACAATTCCCATTCACGGCGTTGCGGGTGACCAACAAGCCGCCACTGTCGGGCAGGCATGTTTTGAACCGGGCATGCTGAAGTCCACCTACGGCACCGGCTGCTTTGCGCTTTTGAACACCGGCGATGCGCCCGTGATGTCCAAGAACCGGTTGTTGACGACCATCGCCTACCAGCTGGACGGCAAACCGACCTATGCGCTGGAAGGGTCGATTTTTGTCGCAGGCGCGGTCGTTCAGTGGCTGCGCGATGGGTTGCACATCATCAGTGACGCCGCTGAAACCCAAGCGCTGGCCGAACAGGCTGACCCGCATCAAAACGTCGTTCTTGTGCCTGCCTTTGTCGGCTTGGGCGCGCCGTATTGGAACCCTGATTGTCGGGGGGCCGCCTTTGGGTTGACGCGCAGCACCGGCCCCGCCGAAATGGCCAAAGCCGCGTTGGAAAGCGTTGGCTACCAGACGCGCGATCTGCTTGAGGCGATGGCGTCAGACTGGCAGGCAAGCGGCGTGCAGCCGACTTTGCGGGTGGACGGCGGCATGGCGGCAAGCGATTGGACGATGCAATTCCTGTCTGACATCATTGGTGCGCCGGTTGATCGCCCAAAGGTGCATGAAACGACGGCGCTTGGCGTGGCTTGGCTGGCGGGTATGCATGCGGGTGTCTATCCGGATCAACTGGAATTTGCCGCAAAATGGGCGCGCGAAACTCAATTCAAACCGCAGATGGACGACGCGTTGCGGGCTTCGAAATATGCGGTTTGGAAGAAGGCGGTTCAAGCAACACTTGGTTTCTGAGCATCGCGCAGGGTTGAATAGGCGTGCTGCTAGGTGTCGCGCCAAAGGCGTGCTGTTAGGTGTCGCGCCAAAGGCGTGCTGTTAGGTGTCGCGCCAAAGGCGTGCTGTTAGGTGTCGCGCCAAAGGAGAGACGGATGTTTTCATTTTTCAGCCCTCAGGCGATCCATTTCGGCCGCGGCCAAAGCCAGCAAGCGGCAGCGCTTGCCGCTGGTTTTGGCGGGGCGGTCTTGGTGGTGCACGGGGCAAATGCTGCACGGGCCGATTGGCTGCTGAAATCATGCAAGGCCCAAGGGCTGACCACGACCACTCAAAGCTGTCGTAACGAACCCAGCTTGCCCGATATAGAGGCGGCTCTTGCCCAGCTAAAAGGCACGCCGCCCGACGTCGTGATCGCGTTGGGCGGCGGGTCTGTCATCGACTTTGCCAAAGCGCTGGCAGCACTGCTGCCCAATGATCGCCCCCCTTTGGACTATCTTGAAGGGGTGGGCGGTGGCTTGCCCCTTGAACAGCCGCCGATCCCGATGATTGCCTTGCCAACCACAGCTGGAACGGGGGCAGAGGTTACCAAGAACGCCGTGATTTCGGTGCCCGAACATGCCGTCAAAGTCAGCCTGCGCGACCCGCGCATGGTGCCCGATATCGCCATCGTCGATGCGGACCTGATGCAAGGTGCGCCCAAAAATATCACCCTTGCCGCAGGGCTGGATGCCATCACGCAGGTGATCGAACCTTATTTATCGGTCAAATCAAACGCGATGACCGATGCGCTGTGTGGCGCGGCCATTCCGGCGGGTATTGGGGCGTTGCGCGATCTTGTCGAAAAGGATTCCCCCCAAGCCTGGGATCAAATGGCATGGGTTAGCACCTGTGGCGGTCTGGCGCTGGCAAATGCCGGGCTTGGGGCTGTCCACGGCTTTGCCGGGGGTATTGGCGGTAAAACCAATGCGCCACATGGTGAAATCTGCGGCGCATTACTGCCCGCAGTTCTGAATTCTCATCTGCGACAAGCAAAGCCGCAGACCGAAGTTTATAATCGTATTCACTGGGTAGTTGGCATTCTTGATACCCATTTTGGAACCGGATACGCCGGATCAGGCATCGTTGGGTTGTCGGGCTGGTCCAAGGCGCAAGGGCTGCGGGGCCTATCTGATATGGGGCTGTCGCCGCGCGATCATGCCCGGATTGCCGATGCATCGGCCAAGGCGTCTTCCATGAAGGGCAATCCGTTTGTGTTGTCAAAAGACGACCTGTTGGAGATTTTACAGCAAGCGCAGTAGGCCATGAGCCACTGCAAATTTGGCGCAGCTTGCCCGAGCGGTTGAGCGAATAACTGGGCACGTTGTCGTGGCCGGGTTCGACACACCGGCAAATGGGTGCCGCACGCGGGTAATGGTCCTGTCACAACCGGGTGAACTTGCACCTTGGTCGCATAGACATTCGACAACACCAAAACCAGACTGTACACATATGCTTACTTTTTGGGAGGAACTAAAATGGCATGGGCGAAACCAATTATTCGTGAAATCGAATGCGGTATGGAAATCAACATGTACGGTCCTGACGGCGATCGCGAGAGCGACGACGGCGTTTTGTTCTAAGAAATCAAGCGTGCGGAGTATTTAATGTCATTCCGCGCGCATATTCTTGGTGCTGCGGCCGGGGGCGGTTTGCCACAATGGAATTGTGGCTGTGAAAACTGCAACCTTGCGCGCAAGGGGGTGATACCGCCCCAAACCCAATCTTCGGTCGCATTCAGCGCGAATGGGACAGACTGGGCAATTTTGAATGCATCACCCGATATCCGCGAACAGATGGCGCGTACAGCCGTTTTGCACCCCACTGATCTGCGCAAATCCCCGTTGCGGTCGGTATTGCTGACCAATGGGGATATCGACCACGTTGCAGGGTTATTGACCCTGCGCGAACAGCAGGCGTTTAAGCTGTTCGCGACCTCTGAAATCCATCAGGTGATCGCAGACAATCCGATCTTTGCCGCGCTGAACCCTGCTTTTGTCACCCGCACAAAAATTGCGTTGGATCAGGAGTTTGAGCTGACAACAGGCCTGTCCGCGCGGCTGTTCGCCGTTCCGGGCAAGGTGCCCTTGTATCTGGAAGGGGACACCGTCCAGACCGATCTGGAGGGGGAGCAGACCGTGGGCGTGCACCTAAGCGCCGAGGGCAAGAATGTGTTCTACATTCCGGGCTGTTCGACGATGACGGATGACCTGCGCTATCGTATCGACGGGGCGGATATGGTGATGTTTGACGGCACGCTATGGCAGGATGACGAAATGGTCACGGCTGGCCTTAGCCAGAAAACAGGGCAGCGCATGGGGCACATGTCGATGTCGGGGCCGGACGGGTCCATTGCGGCGTTCGAGGATATTGCAGTGGGCCAAAAGGTTTTCGTCCACATGAACAACACCAACCCGGTTTTACGCCCCACGTCAGAACAAAAGAAACAGGCCGAAGCCGCAGGCTGGACGGTGGCCCAAGACGGCATGGAACTGAAAATATGACAGCATCACCCGCCGAATTCGAAGCCCGTCTGCGCCAGATCGGGGCAGAGCGGTATCACGACAAGCATCCATTCCATCATCTGTTGCATTCGGGGGGATGTTCCCCCGATCAGGTGCGGGCCTGGGTGATTAACCGGTTTTATTATCAGGCCAGCATCCCGATCAAAGACGCCGCGTTCATGAGCCGCGTCGATGATCCCGCCTTGCGCCGCGCGTGGCGGTCCCGGATCGAAGATCATGATGGCACCGACCAAAACGAAGGCGGTATTTCCCGTTGGCTGCGGCTGGCGGATGCCGTTGGGCTGGACCGCGATTACGTGGCCAGCAAAGACGGCGTGCTGCCTGCGACCCGCTTTGCCGTGGATGCCTATGTGCGCTATGTCCGCGACAAGACATTGCTCGAGGCGGTGGCGGCATCGCTGACCGAGCTTTTTGCGCCCAAGATACACGCGGCCCGCATCGAAGGGTTGCTGGCGAATTACGAATTCGCCGATGACAGCAGCCTGTCCTATTTCCGCAACCGCCTGAACGAGGCCCCCAAAGATGTGGCATTTGGCCTTGCCTGGGTTCTTGAGCATGCCGACACTGCGGAAAAGCAGGATGCAGCAGCGGCGGCGTTGGTCTTTAAGACAGATGTTTTGTGGGCACAGCTTGATGCCCTGCACGCGGCCTATGTGGTGCCTGCGCGTATCCCGCCGGGCGGGTGGCAGCCCGGCACGCATCTGATTGCGGCTGGCACATGACTCAGATCGCTGATGACGCCATTCCGGTGATCCCGCGCGGCGTGCGCCTTCACAAGGACACGGTGCGCGATCTTTGGGTGTTGCTGGCCCCTGAACGAACGATCAACCTTGATCCCATCGGGCTTGCGATCCTCAATGAAATCGACGGGCAACGCAGCTTTGGCGAGGTCGTCGCGCGCTTGGCTGCCGCCTATGCCGCCCCCGTGGATCAAATCACCGGCGACGTGGCCGAATTTTTGACCGGCCTAAGCGACCGCCGGATATTGGAGCTGACCTGATGGCACCGACTGCATCTGTTCCCGCGCCGATCGCGATGCTGGCTGAGCTGACCTATCGCTGCCCGTTGTCGTGCCCCTATTGTTCGAACCCGGTCGAGATGGCCAAGAAAGAAAGCGAACTGGACACAGATATCTGGCTGGATGTCTTTGATCAGGCCGCAAAACTTGGTGTGTTGCAACTGCATTTGTCTGGCGGCGAACCCGCGTCGCGGCGCGATCTTGTGGCTTTGGTCGCAGGCGCGCGCAAGGCGGGGCTTTATACGAATCTGATCACCTCGGCGATTGGGCTGACCCAACGGCGGCTGGCCGAGCTTGAAGAGGCAGGGCTGGATCATGTGCAACTGTCCTTGCAGGGGACAGATGCCGAAATGGCGGACCGGATCGGCGGCTACAAGGGTGGCTTCGCGCGCAAGATGCAGGCGGCGGAATGGATCGTTGAGGCGGGATTTCCGCTGACGCTGAATGCTGTGGTGCACCGCCAGAACCTGCACCAGTTGCCCGAAGCGATTGAAATGGCTGTCGCGATGAAAGCGCGGCGCATGGAAGTCGCCATCGTGCAGTTTCACGGCTGGGCTATGTTGAACCGCGAGGCGATGATGCCGACGCGTGAACAGGCCGCCGAAGCCAGCCGCATCGTCGCCGAGGCCCGAGAGCGCCTAAAGGGCACGATGGTGATTGATTACGTGCCCGCCGACTATCACAGCGATTACCCCAAGCGATGCATGGGCGGGTGGGGAACGACGGGTCTGAATGTGACGCCCGACGGGTTGGTCTTACCATGTCATGCCGCGCAAACGATCCCGACGCTGACCTTTGACAATGTGCGTGACAAACGCCTTGCCGATATCTGGTACAACGGTGCTGCGTTTAACGCCTATCGCGGCGAGGATTGGATGCAAGAGCCCTGTCGGTCATGCGATCGGCGCAAGCTGGATTTCGGCGGTTGCCGCTGCCAGGCGATGGCGATTGCGGGCGATCCGGCGGCGACCGATCCGGTGTGTATCAAGTCACCGCTGCACGACAAAATGACGGCGCTTGCAGATGCGTTTTCGCATGAAGACACGGCAGAACTGGTGTACCGCACAAGCCCCTGAATATGGGGAAAGTCAGTCAGGCTTGGGTGCCGAGCATGTCCAGCAGCAGACGTTTCAAGCGGTCTTTTTCGACCGGTTTTGGCAGCAGTTGAACACCCATGGTTTTGCAGGCGTCCCGCAGCACTTTGGTGCGTTCGGCTGAAATGACCACAGCGGGGACGGGGCCATAGTGGGCATTGACCCCTTGTAGAAATTCGATGCCATTCAGGCCCGCGCCAAGCTGGTAATCAATCAGCATGGCGTCCGGGATCAGCTGGATTTCGCTAAGGATTGCAAGGGCTTCCTCGGCGTTGTGGGCGTGGATGATGGTGCCGCCAAAGCTTTCGATCATGATGGTGATGGCATGGGCCAGTTGCGGATTATCCTCGACCAGCAGCAACAGTTGATCTTCAAGCGTGCCATGCCGCGGGGTTGGCCGCCCACGGGCGGGGCTGCGGGTTTCGGTGTCGCCTGTGTGGATCGGCACGTTCAGCGCAAAGCAACTGCCGACCCCCGGTTCTGACCAAAGGCTTAGCGGGTGGTCCAGCCCCTTGCAGGCCCGTTCCACGATCGACAGGCCAAGCCCCAAGCCGGTATCGGAATTGTCGGGCGACAGGCGCTCAAATTCCTTGAAGATGGTTTGCTGGTCTGCATGGGCGATGCCACGCCCTGTATCCCAAACCTCGATCCGGGCGGCGGTGCCGGTGCGGCGGACGCCGACCAGCACGCGGCCGCTGTCGGTATAGCGCAGGGCGTTGGTCAGAAGGTTTTGTACGATCCGCCGCAGATAGCCTGGATCGCTTTCCACGGTCAGACCGCATTCCATGATGGTCAGGTCAATGCCTTTTTGCTGGGCCAGCGGCATCAGTTCATTGCGCAGTGGCACAAAGATGCCGGACAGCCGCAAGGGGCGCACATCGAACACGGCCTTGCCGGAATCCAGCTTCGATATGTCCAGCAGGGCGGCGATGAATTGTTCCACACTGCTTAGCGCCATTTCCGCCTTGTCGAGAATATTTTGCGTATCCTCTGGGTCGGTCTGATCCGACAGGGACGACACAAAGAGTTTCGCGGCGGAAAGGGGTTGCAGCAAATCATGGCTGGCTGCCGCGACAAACCGGGTCTTTGAGGCATTGGCGCGTTCGGCCTCAGAAAGGGCCAGCCCCAGCTCGCGGGTTCTGTCCTCGACGCGCTGTTCAAGCAGTTCGTTCATCTCATACAACGTCCGCGCGGCGGCCCGTTCGGAGGTGACGTCGGTAAAGCTGATCACCAGCCCACGGTCGGGCATTTCCTGTGCAAAAACGCTGTAGGTTTGTCGCGTGTCGCGGGTGATCTCGAATAGGATAGGTTTGCGCCCACATTTAGAATTCGCCCATTCGCGCAGATCTTCTACGCCAAAGTTGGGGCCAAAGGTCAGTTCGTCTTTCAGGCGTTCCAGCAGCACGGAAAATTCCATCCCCAGAACGGCTGCGTTCGGGGTCGCCTTGAACAAACCGTTCATGCGGGAATTCCACCCCACCAAGGTCTGCGAGTTGTCAAAAATGCAGACGCCCTGATTCAGGTGGTCAAGGGTGGCTTGCAAAATCTCGGCCTGTTTGTCGCGGATCTTGTCGCGTTCCTGGCGTTCGCGGCGGATGATCGTGGTCACATCCGTTTGCAGGATCACTGTGCCCCCGCGCGAGGTGCGGTGTTCGCTGACCTGCAACCAGCGGTCCCATTTCAGTTTGACGTTGAACACCACGTGATCGTCGCGGTGGCGGGCCATCCGCTGTGCTGCCCATTCCGCGGCGGTTTGACCCTCGGGTAGACCAAGCATCTTACTTTCCGAGATCAGTTTCACATAGTCATCAAACTGAAGCCCCTGCACCAGCTGCCCTTCGATGTCGATCAGATCGCGGCAAAACCGGCTGTTGGACAGCACCAGCCCGTCCTTGTCTTCGAACAGGGCAAACCCTTCGTTGATGGTCTCAATGGCTTCGGTCAGGTTGGACCTGGCCTTTTCGGTTTCGTCATTCGCGATCTCAAGGCGGGTGTTGGATTCCTGCAAAAGATCCAGCGCGCGTTCCAGATCAAGGGTGCGTTCGCGGACCTCTGTTTCCAGCAGGGCGGCGCGTTCGAACTGCTGATAGGCAAAGCCGGACTGTTCATTCTTCTGCTCGACCCGGCGCATCAGCGACTGCGCAATCTGCAATAGTTTTTCGTTCTGACGTTCGATTGAATCGGCGGGGTTGATCAGGGACATGTCGGGCTAGTCTTCTTCTTCATAGATGGCGACGCCGGTCATTGTGTGGTTCACATGCAGGGCACCGATCTGTTCGCCATAGGTCGAAAAGCCGGTGACATGATAGGACGACATCACGTCAGACAGTTCGCGGCTGATCTGCCGCTGTTCCGCTTCGATCCGGCGCAAGATGCAGTCGCAGCCCAGAATAACCGAGGGCTTTTGATGGGCGGAAAGGCCAAGCATCTTGCTGCGCAGATGGTCGACCATGTCCTGCGGGGCGGCGACTGTCAAAACCATGCCCTCGTCTATGGCAGAGAAAAACACCAGTTCCCCTGCGCTGTTGACCTGTTGGATGGCGCGCACATGATGTGCCCCGCCAATGCGCACGACGACAGGATGCGAGGCAAAGGTAAGCCTGTCCAACTGTTCGGGGTCTTTGCCGACGATGCGGGCATATTCCCGCGCAGCAGGTTCGGCATTGATCGTTTTGACGATGCGGCGGCCCGGATCGGCACCGGTTACCACCATCTGACGGTCTGAGGGGACAAGGTGGTCAAGGCTGAACACTTTTGTACGGTAGCGGCTGCGCACAAGGGTCAGCACCGCCGCATTTTGCGCAACTGTGCCATTCAACGCGACAGAGGTGTCTTCGAAATCGGTACCATCGCCGGCCGACCCGCCAAACATCGGCATATCGCGCAGCGCAGGCGATATCGTCGCGCTAAGCCCGTCTTCGGCGCGCGACAACCCGTCCACCAGAAGGAATGCAAACCCTGAAATCATTTCGGGATGGTGTTCTTGCAATTTGACGCGTTCCAGCGTGACACGGTCAATCAGGGGCAGGGGGGCAAGATCATCGATATTTTCGATCAGCAATGACGTCGATGCAAAGCCCGAGGATGGAAAGCCAAGCGCGATAATCTGTCCTTCTTCATAACCGTCGGCCCCGATTTCGCCTGCGGTCGTGCAGGCGGCAATGTCGGTGTCCGGAAACAATGTGCCAGCCTCAGCGATGATGCGTGCAAAATCGGCTTTGGGCGACACGAACAGCGACAAAAAGCCAAGTGGTTCATCACCGAAGATTTGTTTGATTTGGCCGATAGGTGACGGGGTGTCCCATGACACCTGACCCGTCAGCACAATAGGCGGCACAACGGGTGCAGCCGTGACAGCCGGTTGCCCCGCGTCAACAGTCTTGTTCATTTTAGATATTCTCCCCGAGGGGAAGGATACGCTGGTCATTCTGCGGATGGCAAGACGCTTTCAAAGCGGGCATATTGCGCGACAAGCACGGCTTGGGTTCTGCTTTGCACGCCAAGTTTGCGCATGATCGCGGTGACATGGGCCTTGACCGTGGTTTCGGCGATGGTGAGGTCAAAGGCGATCTGCTTGTTCAGCTTGCCTTCGCAGATCAGCTCAAGAATGCGGGCTTGTTGGTTGGTCAGCGAAGACAGCCTGCTGACGGTTTCGTCGCGCTGGCTCGAGGTGCTGCTTTCCACATAACCGGCGGGTTCATAGACTTCGCCGCGCTCGATGCAGTCAATTGCCTCTTTGAACACGGCGCGGGGGCTGTGTTTGGGCACAAACCCTGCCGCACCTGCCACGATGGCACCACTGATGATGGCGTTATCCGTCATGGATGATACGATGATGACAGGTGTTTTTTCGGTCTGCCGTTTCAGCCGGATCAGCCCGTCCAGCCCGTTTACATCGGGCAGGTTCAGGTCAAGAATAACCAGCGACGGCGGTTCGGCCCCTTGCAGCAGGGTCAGTGCCTTTTCAAGGCAATCGGCGGTTTTGACAGCCGTAAATTCAGCAACCGATTTCAAGGTCAACTCAAGTGCATCGCAAAATAGCGGATGGTCATCAACGACCAAGGCCCAACCGTAAGACGTGCGACCCGCAGCTTGATCGGGTGATGCTGATTTATGTGCCATCATGCTTTAAGATTAGGCTGAACATGATCCGCAAGTCACCAGTCCTAAAGTACTAGAGGCAACAAAAAACGCGCCCCCCGGCAAAGGGGACGCGTCATCAGTCCTTGGGAAGGCTGTTAGTTAGATGCCAATTGCTTGGGCAGACGGAATGTCCACAGCAAACCACCTTGGTTCAGGTAGTTAACCTTTTTGGCAACCTCACCGCCCCACAGTGGAACAGCGCCGCCCCAACCCGAGATCACGGTGATGTATTGTTCGCCGTCCTGTTCCCATGTGATGGGCTGGCCGATCACACCGGAACCGGTCTGGAAGGACCACAATTCTTCACCAGTCTCGTCGTCAAATGCGATAAATTCGCCCTCTGGGGTGCCGGTAAAGACAAGGCCGCCCGCCGTGGTCATAACGCCGCCCCAAAGTGGTGCGTTGTTCTTGAATTCCCACTTTACGTCGCCTGTATCGGGGTCAATCGCCTTGAGGCTGCCGATGTGGTCTTCGTAGTTCGGCTTGATCGTAAAGCCGGACCCAAGATAGGCAGCGCCCTTTTTGTAGGAAATCGGCTCGTTCCAGATGTCCATGCCCCATTCGTTGGACGGAACATAGAACAGACCGGTCTTGGGGCTGTGCGCCATCGGCATCCAGTTCTTGCCACCAAGGAAGCCGGGTGACGAAAAGACAACGTCGCCTTTCTTGCCATCGGCTGCGTCTGCAGGGTTACCGGGGCGGTTGTCTTCGTTAAAGATCGGTCGGCCATTTTCATCAATGCCGCTGGCCCATGTGATGTCCTTGACGAAAGGCACAGCCGAAACGAATTTACCGTCTTCGCGGTTCAGAACATAGAAGAAACCGTTGCGGTCGGCAGTTGCGAAACGCTTGTTGCCGGAGCGGTCGGTATAGGCGACGACTTCGTTCACGCCGTCATAATCCCAGCCTTCGCGCGGCGTGGTCTGGTAGTGCCATTTGATCTCGCCTGTGGCGGGGTCAATGCCGAGGCGGGACGCAGCATAAAGGTTGTCGCCGACGTTGCCCTCGGTCGGGGCACCTGCGTTGCGCAGATGGCTGTTCCATGGGGCAGGGTTACCCGTGCCGAACACCAGCGTGTCGGTATCCGCATCATAGGACCCGCCCAACCATGTGGCACCGCCACCGGTTTTCCACATGTCGCCCGGCCATGTCGCGTTCAGCTCTCCGGTCATGGTGCTTTCTGCGCCGTTCAGCGTGCCGATGTGACCTTCGATTACCGGACGGGTCCAGACGATGTCGCCAGTATCGGCGTCGCGTGCTTGTACTTCGCCCACGACCCCGAATTCACCGCCCGAGTTGCCGGTGATGATCAGGCCGTTCACGATCAGCGGGGCGGCTGTATAGGAATAGCCTGCCTTGTAATCAGCAATCTTTTTGTTCCACACCACGTCGCCGGTCTTTTGGTTCAGCGCCACGATGCGGGCATCAAGTGTTCCGAAATAAACGTTGTCGCCATAGATTGCGGCACCGCGGTTTACCACGTCACAGCAAGGCAGAATGCCTTCGGGCAGACGGGCATCATATTGCCACAGCTCTTTGCCGGTCATGACATCAATCGCATACATCCGGCTATAGGACCCGGTGATATACATCACGCCATCATGCACGATGGGCTGGGTTTCCTGACCGCGCTGCTTTTCCCCACCAAGGCTAAAGGCCCACGCGGGTTGCAGGTTTTTGACGTTTTCCTTGTTCAGCAGTTCCAGCGGCGAATGGCGTTGCAGATGACGGCCCATGCCGTTTGTCAGAACGTCGCCAGTCGATGCGCTATCGTTGGCCAACATGTCTTCGGTCACACCGGCGGCATTTGCCCCCGACAGTCCGACAGTCGCCATGATGCCGATGGTGGCGGCAATGATAAACCTGTTCATAGTGTTAATCTCCTCCCTAGTGCCCTGTTGCGGGCGTATCCCAAAAGGCCGCGCACTTCGAACGGGCGCACTGGTCCTTGGAGGTAGTATTCTTGCAAAGTGTGATTGGGGGTATTGAACAATGGTCGTAAGTCGCGGCCAAAGTTTTGCAAGTGGTCTGCCACTTTGGTCGCAAGGCAAGCGGGGATGCTGGCGGCGCATGGTCGTTTTTTGACATCGCGGCGTGGCTGTTTGGGGCTAGCCCTTTTTGCCGGTCCCGTTGCGTGACGGGGTATAGCCCCAGATCGCCAGAACGGTGAAAACAACCGTGGCGAGCACTGTCCAGATCAGCGCGGTTCCGTTGAAGTGCAGGTAAAGCGCAAAGCGGATCAGTTCGACCGCGTGGGTAAACGGATTGAGCGCGCAAATAGTGTACAACAGTTCGGAACTTTCGGCCATTTTCCACAAGGGATACAGCGCTGAAGACAGGAAAAACATTGGGAAGATGACGAAATTCATCACACCGGCAAAGTTCTCCAATTGCTTGATAAAGCTGGACAGAACCAGCCCCAAGGCACCCAACATAATGCCAGCCACGACCAAGGCAGGCAGTACAGCGACATAGCCCGCAGGCGGCATGGTGACCCCGAATGCGGCGGCAATGGCAAGAAACGCATAGACCTGCAAGATCGAAATCGCAGTGGACCCGACAAGCTTGGAAAACAGCAACCACCATCGCGGCAGCGGGCTGGTCAGTAGCAATTTCATCGACCCCATTTCGCGGTCGTAAACAAGGCTAAGCGATGACTGCATCCCGTTGAACAGCATGATCATGCCGCATAGGCCGGGTACGATATAAGTCTCGTAGGTGATGTAGGTTTGATAGGGCGGGATGATGCTAAGGCCCAGTGCGGCGCGAAATCCCGCGGCAAAGACCAGCAGCCAGACAAGCGGGCGCACAAGGGCGGCAATAAACCGTTCGCGCTGATGAATGAACCGCAGCGCCTCGCGGGTGACGATAGCAAAAAGCGAGGTGAAGTAGGGGTTCATGCGGGGGTTGCCGTCATGGTCAGAAATGTCTCGGGCAGGGGTACGCCATTGCAGATGTCGGCGCAGCGGCCCGTGGCCAGAACCTGTGCGCGGTGCAGGATCACAAGATGATCGTCGGGGTATACTTCGTCTGTCAGATGGGTCGCCCAAAGGACGGTCGTTCCGTCATCGCAAAGCTGGTGCACATGACGCGTAATCGCCGCGCGCGCGGCAGCGTCCAGCCCGACGGTGGGTTCGTCCAGTAACAACACCGACGGATCATGTATTAAAGCGCGGGCGATTTCGGTGCGTCTGCGGTGGCCGCCATTCAGGGCACGGGCCTTTTCACCAGCACGGTCCAGCATCGACAGCTTGTCAAGGGCTGCATCAATGCGGCGGGTGGCGTCACGGCCAGAAAGACCATGCAGTGCTGCGAAATATTTCAGGTTCTGACGCACGCTTAGGTCCAGATCCAAGGTGGTCTGTTGAAAGACAATGCCAAGCTGGGCCAAAGCCAGCCGCGGGTGGCGGTGCAGATCATGCCCTGCGATTGTGATGCGACCGTCGGACGTGGCCAGCAACCGCGTCAGCAAGCCGAACAGCGTGGATTTGCCCGCCCCGTTCGGCCCCAGCAAGGCACAGAACTGGCCCGCAGGCACGTCAAAGCTCACGTCTCTCAGCGCCTGTTTGGTCCCGTAGGAGTAGCTAAGGTTCGAGACGTTCAAACCCTTCATTCGATGGTTATCTCGATCCGTTGGGTTTCGCCTGTCGTGCCGGGTATTTTCATATGATACCGCCCCGGTTTGATCGCCAGAAACCCGATCTCCATCTCGCCTGCTTCGTCGAATTCAACGCTATCAAGGCCAAGTGGACGGATTTCCAAACCCTCGATAACGATCTCGTCGATCCAAATCGCGCGGAAAAAGTCAGGGCCGACAAGAGCCAGTTCCTGCGATCCGTCGCCGATGATTTCGAACTCGTAATAGGTGCCTGATTTCAGGGTCCAAGGCCCTTGGGAAATCGGTTCCCCCGCAGATAGGGTGATGGGCGGCAGGTCTTGCTTGTTTTTACCCGACAGAACGCCAGCTGCGCCAAAACCTTGTGCAAAGGCGGGCGCGCAAAGCGATAGCGTGGCCAATAGGGCGGATGTTTTCAGAAGGAATGTAACAAGAGACATGAGGCACCTTTTCTACAGATTAGGGACGGAACGCTGCCCCCCAAGGGAAGCGGCCGACCTTGATGGATTTGATCGCCTTTCGCGCGGCGACGTCAACAACGGTGACATCACCCGAAACGCCATTGGTGGTGAAAAGGCGCGACTTGTCGGCGTTGAAGGCCATATGCCACACGCGGCGGCCCACCAGAATATAGTCTTCGACCGCATAGGTTTGCGCATTGACTACGGCGATGTGATTGGACGGACCTAACGCCACATAGGCAAATGCGTCGTCTGGCCCGAATTCAAACCCCACGGGCTGCACACGGTCGGCATGGACGCCTGGCACCTCAAAGCTCATCTTGGCAAGTTCGGTCTGCGAAGCGGTATCAAAGACCGTCAGCGTGCCGCCAATTTCGGAGCTGACCCACATTTCGCTGCCGTCCTTGGCAAATTCCGCGTGACGCGGGCGGCTGTCGACCAGCGTATTGGCGAACAATTCCTGCGTTTCTGTGTCAATCCAATGCGCCATATTGGTCGTCTCGGAGGTGGTAATCGCAATCTTGCCATCGGGTGACACGGCCATGCCTTCGGGTTCGACGCCGACGTCAATCTGGGCGACGACCTTGTGGGTTTTGGTATTTACCACAGTGGTGATCGCGTCATCTTCGTTGGCGATATAAAGATGGGTATCATCGGGGTGCAGGACGAATTGTTCAGGGTCTTCGCCCGACGGCAGATCGTGCAAGATTTCGCCGGTGTTCGGGTCCATCACCTGCACCGCATCACTGTCCGAGGCGCAGATATAGACCAGACTGAAATCCTTGGAAAAGGTAATGCCGCGCGGGCGTTCGCCGGTGGGATAGGTCTGGATCACCTCAAGCGTTTCGGTGTCGATCACGGAAACCGTGTCGTCCTTTTCATTGGTGACCCATATTTCCCCAGCAGACGCAGTTGATGCGGCGATCATCAGAACGCCTGTGGCGATGGATGACTTCAGAAAGGATCTCATTGAAAGGCCTCACATTTGCTTTCGGGGCGGTCCAGTCCAAGACTGTCTAGCTCGTTTGTCTGGTGCAAGAACCCTTCCAGCGGGGCCTGGGCCACCAAGGCGCGGGGGTGTGCGATCGCGATGGGCTGGCGCAACTGACCATTCCATGCGCGATAGGTCAGGGCGCGACCCTTGAAGCCTGCCAGTTCAAATGCATCCGACAGGATATAGTCGCGCAGGGTCTGCGGATCGGTTGCGTTTGTGCGTGTCACGGCTTCTCCCAATGTGCGGATGGCGGCCCATGCCGCGTAATCAAGGCTGGTCATGTCGCGGCTATGTTGATCGCTAAAGCGGCTTTGCAATTGCGCCGCCCCCCATTGTTCGATGACACGCGCCCATGTTTGCGCAGACAACCCTTCGGACCCGACAACGGGGCGGGCCTGCCATGTGTTGTACAGCACATAGCGCCCGAAATCATGCAGTTCATCCGCAAGGATCAACGCGTCATAATCGCCGAAATCTTGGGTAAACAGCGGGATTTCCTGCGATGCCGTGCGCCGCATATCCGCATCCGCGTCCCATGTTTTTTCTGCCGACAGCCGCAAGCCGAATTTCGTCAGCGACCGGCGGATGGCATCTGCATAGGCGATATCGGCGGGAAAGGTGCCCGCAATCATCACAAGATCTGTCCAGCGCTTTTGCACCAACACCTGCGCCAACGCATCGGTGCGCATCGCGTCGGACGGCAGGCTGTGAAACAGGTTGGCGCGGCAATCGCTGTCGCGCAGGGAAACATCGCCCGCCGATGCATTGAACAGCAGCGCGCCCTGCGCTTGGGGCAGGTCCGCGATGGCCAGCAACACAGGCGCGGGGGCATCCAGAATAAGATACGGCGTTTCGGCCAGCATCTGTGCGGCAGCGGCCAGCGGGTCATCGCCTTGGGGCACGGATGCGGTGGTCAGTGTATAGGTCTGGCCCAGAAACTTGCCCGTGGTCAGATTATCCTTAAGCCCGGTTTGCGCACCGGCTATCCCGTTGTTTTCCGGGATCGCATCAAGATTGGACAAAACAGGCGGGCGGGCCACATCAACCCGCAGATATCCGACATCAAGCGTGGTCTCAGCAAACGCCGGGAGGGCCATCAGGCTCAATAGCCAAACACAGATAATTCGACGCATTATTTTCCCCCTCGGGGCTACGCTAGCAAGTGGTTTGTAATGCGTCGAATAGAACTTTGGTCGGGGGGTGCCCGTGACCGCAACCAAAGTCCAATACCCCCGGATCGCCTAAACAGCCTACAAATGTCCAAACTGTAGCGTCTAGGGAGAGAGACCATGGGTAATAATTCAATCAAGGCCGTGTTGGCTGGCGGCATCATTATCGCAACAAGTACCATCCTGATGGCGCATGGCGATGTCAGCCCGCAGCCTGTCGATACCGCGGGGCTGCCCGAGACCGGCGAAGAATGGCTGACGGAAAACCCCTACCGCGCCGAAGCCGCAGGGCAGGAGGTTTGGCTGAAGGCCGTTGAAATCGGTGCGTCCGGATACAATCAGAACTGCGCGCGCTGTCATGGGCTTGAGGTGGTTTCCGGCGGCCTTGCCCCCGATCTGCGCTTTCTCGAGGCCGAGGAATACGGCGATGAATGGTTTATCGAGCGGTTCCGCACCGGCTATACCCAAGGCGGGGTCACAAAGATGCCCGCCTTTGGCGAACTGCTGGGCCAGGACGCGGCATGGGCCATCCGCACCTATGTTGAAACACGCCCCGACACCGATGCGATGGACGAGGTTTCGGATGAATTGAAAGCCATTCGTGATCAGCTGGCGGTGTATGGTGACGATGCAAGCGGCGCGGATGCCGATGCGATCAAGGCGCGGTTGAGCGAGATTGCCCAAGGCATCGAAACCCTGTCCGGCGCACCGGTTGCAGATTCTGTAGCCTTCCGGGCCGCCAACCTGATTGACGGGACACCCCAAGCGTATAAATCTGCCTCCGAGACGCTGACAATCGGTTTGTCGGCGACCCATTAGGATCGGAACACTGCGCTTGTTACGTACCAGTCTTGCCCTGACGTTGGGCCTGCTTCTTGCGACGCAGGCCCAAGCCGCTGACCCCTGCGCGGACCATATCCCGCAGCCAAAGCCGCAAAATACGGGCCGCGATTTTGTGGGTCAGGATATGGATGCGATCCAGGATCAGGGCCACATGACATTCGCGGTCTACGAAGACTATCCGCCCTATAGTTGGGAAGAGGCAGGCAAGCCGCGTGGCGTGGATATCGACATCGCGCGCATCATTGCCGAAGATCTGGGCGTTGAGGCACGGTTCAGCTTTGTCGCCGCGGGCGAGAACCTTGAGGCGGATCTGCGCAACAACATCTGGAAGGGCGCGGTAATTGGCGGGCGCGTGGCCAATGTCATGATGCGCATTCCCTATGATAGTGCGTTCAAGTGCCGGGTCGAACAGGTGGTTTTCACCGGTCAATACAGCACAGAATCCATCGCGATTGCCTATGACAAGGCCAGCTATCCCGACGAAAAACCGGTGCCTGCCTATTTCCGTTTTGATGCGGTGGCGGTGGAAAACGATTCCATTTCGGATTTCTATTTGTCGTCTTTTGCGGGCGGGCAATTGGCCGGCGCGATGCGGCGCTATCCCGACATGGGCGATGCGATGGCGGCCTTGAACGCTGGCGAAACCAAGGCGGCAATGGGCCCATTGGCGCAGCTTGAATATGGCCTGAAGGCTGGCACGGCTGTGCATCAGCCCCCGCTGGCAGGATTCGCAGTCAGCCAATGGACCTTGGGCGTCGCCGTGAGTTTCAGTTACCGGCCTTTGTCCTATGCGGTAGATGACGCGATCAATTATG